>ERZ1370068.11243-contig-9874_pt1 | contig 28929 bp, 35 predicted proteins | sample MGYA00561227_ERZ1370068 | MGnify/ENA primary metagenome ERZ1370068 (study PRJEB38410, sample SAMEA6850437) | metagenome | study: Metagenomic assessment of the ecological functions of the soil: analysis of the soil microbiota associated with the...
TTAGTTACGTATTGCTGGCTGCGTCGTAGGTTTTCCCCAGCAACCGGAACACCACGACCGACAACAGGAACCAGCATACGGCGACCTGCACCGCGAGCACGACCAGCAGCGGCGTAACGCGGCGGCCGCCAGCGTCGTGAGATTCAGGGTCATCAGCGACACCGACAGGAACAGGCCGAGCGAGATTTCGGCGATCAGCGCGAGCGGAGGCGAGCTGGCGGGCCACGGCAGTCTGGGCACCAACAACGGCACGACATTGAAAGCACGATGCCCGCGAACAGCGCCGTCACGAATTCGGCAGCGTGAAGCCGAGTGCAGCTCCCGCAGCCCGGCGTCTGTAACCGCCGAGCGCCATTGCGATCCGTGATGACCAGCAGCGTAGTCAAGACGCCGTTGGCGTCGAGCTGGTTATCCTCCCCGGCGAACGGGATGCCCACTGACAGTGCCTGCGTCCTGCCTGAGAGACGATGGCGGGCCATCAGGCGATACGCCGTTAATCGCCTCCAGCACGCCGCCGGCGATCAGCCCGGAAGGTCGCCGCCGCGGCGCTCAGCGCGCTCGCCGACGGCATGTCGAAGTCCCTGGCGATGATCGGCGCCCATGCGAGCACCGTGCCGTGGCCGCCCGACAATAACGCCGCTGATCCGGCCAGCAACCCGGCTGCGGGTGGTAGTAGCCCCATCGCGGCCATCAGCCGACGCCGACGACATCCTGATCACGAGATTGACGACCGCCACTACTGTGAGGATGGCCAGCATGGCGCCGCCGGCCGCCAGCATGCTCACGCGCGCCGACAGACCCACCGTGGTGCTAGGGGCAATGAGCAGCGTATCCCGCGCACTCAAATCGAACGGCTCGATGCCGCCGATCACGAATCAGCGTCAAAGCGAGCGAGGCGACTGCCGCCGGTGACGGGCCTGAATGCCAGAAGCTGCGCAGAAACGGAATGCGGCGATTGACGAAGCGGCCCCTGAACAGCACCAGGATGGCCAGAATCAAAGGCGGCGCGTAAGCGTCCAGAACCATGCGGATATTCCGGTGAGGAAACCTTCGCGGCACGAGTCTAAACGGATTGCATTTGCCTTGGCACAACGCCATCGCCGCGCGAGAATGCGAAGACTCGTGACTGCGGACCTCCTCTATGTTGATCGCCTTGGCCATCGACTGCGCGTGCCTCGCCGCGGCGAGTGCGCTGGCCGCCTTGTGCGGTCCGGTTCCCGCCCACGCGCTCACGCTGCTGACCGAGGAGAACCTCGCCGTTCAACTACACCGAGGACGGCAAGCTGACGGGCCTGCGTGACCGAGCTGGTCGTGCGAAGCGGCGAAACGGGCGGACGTGCCGTACACGATCGAGGTCCTGCCGTGGAATCGTGCGTACACCGCGCGCGCAGGCGGAGAAGGACACGTGCCTCTTCGCGACGGCGCGCCTCGGACAATCGCGAAAAGCTGTTCTCGTGGGTCGGCCCATTCGCCAACAATCTGTGGGCGGTCTACGGCCGCGGCGATTTCGCCGGCAGCGTGCGGCTGCTGATCGATCTCAAGCCCTTACCGCATCGGCGGCGTGGTCTACGACGCGAAGGTGGAATACCTGAAGGAGAACGGCATCATGCAACATCAAACAGGTGCCCGACGACCGGATGATTCCGCCGCTCCTGTTCCTGCCCGCCGAAGACGAGAATCGCATCGATCTCTGGGTGACCGGCTACTACGGCGAGCGCGACGTGGCAAAAGCCGCGAAAGTCACCGACATCAAGCTGGTGTTCATCGTGCGCGAGATCCCGCTGTATCTCGCGTGCAGTCCGCAAACCTCGCCCGCGGTGGTGAAGGCGCTGTCCGCAGCCGTGGAAAAAACTGCAGGCCGAGGGTCTGCTCGCGCACGGTTGGCCGCGACGTACGAGAAGAAGTTTGCTCGCAGTAGCCATCTCGGCGGAGTGCGCGCTCGTGGTGGCTGGCGGCGCTCGTCGCGCTGCCGGGCATCGCGATCGCCGCGTTGCCGGCCCAACTCTTCTCGCACGGATTGCTGTTTCGGGTCGAGGCGCCGGGCAAGCCGCCGTCGTTGCATCTTCGGCACGCTGCATTCGAACGATCCGCGCGTGACGGCCATTCCGCCGGTCGTGGCGGAAGGCGCTCGCCGCGTCGCGGTATCTGGCGCCCGAAGTCCTGGTCGCTCAAGGCGAGCTGCCGGAATTCTTCGAGGCCGCGCAGTTCGACGACGCGCGCCGGCTTTCCGACTACTTCGACGCCGACACGCTGGCGCGCATCCGGGTCGCGCTCGGCGCAGGCGCGCGGCGCCCGGACGTGTTCATCCGGTTGAAGCCATGGGCGGTGCTGCTGATGCTCGCGCAGCCGCAAGCCCAGGCCGGCGGCTCCACGCTCGACGAAGCGCTCGTGGAGGCCGCGCGACGGCAACGGTTGCACGTCATCGGGCCTCGAGCTGCCGCAAGAGCAGGTGGCGTCGCTCGATGCGATTCCGGTCGCGAGCCAGGTGGCCATCGTGCAATGGCTGCTCGCGCATCGCGAAGCGTTGCCGGCGGAACACGAGGCGGCCGTCGTGGCATGGCTCGCGCAGGATCTTGCGGGCCTGGCCGCGCTCAACGGCGGCGCCCGGCCGCGCCGATCCTGCCGTCGCGCGGCATTTCGCGCAGCTGACGAAGCACCTGGTCGAGAATCGCTCGGTGCTGATGGCGCATCGCTTGTTCATGCCGTTGCGCGAGGGGCGCGTCTTCGTCGCGGTCGGCGCGTTGCACCTCTACGGGCGCAAGGGACTCCTCGAACTGATTCGCGCGCAAGGCTATCGCATCCAGCGCGTCTATTGACTCGCGGTGACGGCCGCAAAGCGACGTCGCCAATGGAGTAAAATAGCGCACGGAAGGCGTGGCGCCGTTGCGCGTGTTCCATCTGCATGCCCGACCTTCCCGTCCAAATCGCCGACCTGCGCAGAGACTACCAAGGCGCGCCGCTCGACGAACGCAGCGTCGATCGCGATCCGCATCGCCAGTTCGAAGAATGGTTCCACGCGGCGGTCGCGGCGGGGGTGCCGGAGCCCAACGCGATGACGCTGGCCACCGTCGACGACCGGGGACGGCCTGCGGCGCGCATCGTCCTGCTCAAGGACCACGACGCGCGCGGATTCACGTTCTATTCGAACTACGAAAGCCGCAAGGGACGGGAGCTGGCGGCGCGCCCGTACGCGGCGCTGGTCTTCTTCTGGGTGCGAGCTCGAGCGGCAGATCCGCATCGAAGGCGTCATCGAGCAGGTCGACGTCGCGACCGCCGACGCGTATTTCCGGAAGCGGCCGCGGGCCGTCGCGGCTGGCGGCGTGGGCGTCTGCGCAAAGCGCGCCGCTGCCCGATCGCGCAACGCTCGAGGCGCGTTTCGACGAGACGCGCAACGACGCTTTCCCGGCGAGGACGTCGCGCGGCCTCCGCATTGGGGCGGTTATCGCTTGCTGCCGGACGCGTTCGAATTCTGGCAGGGTCGGGCGTCCAGGCTGCACGATCGCGTTGACCTATCGGCGTGACGACACGGGTTGGGACATCGGGCGGCTCGCGCCGTGATACGCATCGGCGGTGCCAATCCGACGCTGACCGCGATGATCGCGCTCGGCATCGCCAATCACATCGTACTGACGGGAAACCGCATCACCGTATCGCTCGAGGCGCTGCGCCTCGGCGCGTCGGCGGCCGTCGTAGGCGTGCTGCTGGCGCTGTACGCGCTGCTGCCCATGATGCTCCGCGGTGGCGGTGGGACGGCTGACCGACCGTGTCGGCGTGCGGCGGCCGATGCTCGTCGGTTCGATCGCGCTGGCGGCCGGGTCCGCGTTGCCGGCGCTGGTGCCCGGCTACGCCCCGCTGTTCGTCAGCGCCTGCCATCGTGGGCGTCGGGTTCATGCTGTTCCAGCTCCCCGCGCAGAATGCGACCGGCGAGCTGGGCAAGCCGGCGGATCGCGCGCACAACTTCAGCCACGCTCGCGCTGGGCTATGCGATTTCCGGGTTCGTCGGTCCGCTCGTCGCGGGCTTCACGATCGACCACGGCGGTTTCGCCGTTACCTTCGCGGTGCTGCGCGGTGCTGCCGCTCATCCCCGTGGCGGTGCTTGCCAGCGGCCGGCTGCTGCGTTGCCGCGGTCCGCATCCGGCGCGCCAGCAGGACCATGCCGGCAGCGTGCTCGAGCTGCTCAGGCACAAGACGCTGCGGCGCGTGTTCTTCGTCAACGCGCTGCTGGCGATGGCCTGGGACCTGCACACGATCGTGATCCCGGTCTACGGCGCCAAGACTCGGGCTGTCGGCATCGCAGATCGGCGTGATCCTGGCGTCGTTCGGCGCCGCCACGTTCGTGGTGCGCTTTTCGCATGCGCTGGATCGCGCGCCGCTTCAGCGAGCATCAGGTGCTGACCACCGCGCTGTTCATCGCCGGGATCGTGTATATGCGGTGTTCCCGTTCTCGCACAGCGCGCCGACGTTGATGGCGCTGTCGTTCAGCCTGGGGCTCGGGCTCGGCATGAGTCAGCCGATGGTGATGTCGCTGCTGCACAGCCACGCTCCGCCCGGGCGCATGGGCGAGGCGGCGGGCGTGCGCATGTCGCTCGTGCAGACGATGTCGGTCGCGCGTGCCGCTGGCCTTCGGCGCGCTGGGGGCGACCGTCGGCCTGACGCCGGTGTTCTGGTCGGTAGGCGCGCTGCCTCGCGACCGGCGGCTGGCTCACCAAGCGCGCGTGGCTTAGGCCTGAGCCCGCTACGCGGGCCGCTTCAGCCGCTCGGCGAACGCCTTGCGGAACTTGGCGACCTTCGGGGCAACGACGACCCATGCAATACGGCTGGTTGCCGTTGCGCTCGAAATAGTCCTGGTGATAGCCCTCCGCCGGATAGAACGGCGCGGCGTCGGCCACTTCGGTGACGATCTTTCCGGAGATACAGCTTCTGCGCGGTGAGCGTCTTGATCACGTCCTCGACGGTCGCGCGCTGCGCAGGCGTCTGCGCAGAACACCACCGAACGGTATTGCGTGCCCTCGTCGTTGCCCTGGCGGTTGAGCGTCGTCGGGTCGTGAATGGTGAAAAACACCGTCAGCAGGTCGCGGAACGTCAGCACGGCGGGGTCGAACGTCACCCGCACGACTTCGGCGTGTCCGGTGCGGCCGCCGCAGACTTCCTCGTACGGATGGATTCGGCTTCGCGCCGCCGGCGTAGCCCGACTCGACGCTGATGACGCCGTTCAAGCCGCGAAAACGGCGTCGAGGCACCAGAAGCAGCCGCCGCCGAGAACGGCGAGTTTCGGTCGCGGGTGAACCAGCGGGCGTGTCATGGTCGTATCGATGCGCGAGCGTCATCTTGGTGGTCGCGGCAAGGCGGCGGTCAAGGCGCGTCCGCAACGCGCCGCGGCGCGAAGATGCGAATGGTCGGTCGCGCGCGCAACGAGCTTACTGCCGGCCCTTTGGCGGCGTCTGCGATAATTGACCGGCGTTGCCCGCCGTCGTTCCCGCTCGTGTCCGCCACCAACGCTTCGTCGCGCGCTTCCTGCCTCGCCATTCGATGAGTCCAACGTGCCGTTCGTAGGTCCGATCACCCTGGTGCGCCGGGTCATCGGCCGCCTGAACAGCGTCGGCTGGACGCGCGCCGCCGGCAGCCTGGCCTTCACGACGGTGCTCGGGATCGTGCCGCTGGCGACCGTGGCGTTCGCGGTGGTCGCGCAGTTCCCGTTGTTCCAGGAATTCCTGCAAGTGCTGGAAAACTACCTGTTGCGCTACACGTTGCCCGAGAACGCGGCGGCGCTGGTGCGCAAGTACGTGCTCGGCATGGCGACGGCAGGCGGCCAGCCTGACCGGATTGTGGATCGTGTTCGTCGTGGTCACCGGCGGTACTGGTCGTGGACACCGTCGAATCGGAGATCAACGCGATCTGGGGCATTCGCCGCAAGCGGCCGCTCATGCGGCGGATCGTCGTCTACACTGATCGGCGTGACCGCGGGACCGGTGCTGGTCGGCGCCGCGATCACGCTCATCATGTGGCTGTTCCGCCATTCCGGTCGCCATCGTGACGTCGCAGCCGAGCACCGTCCGAGCGATCTCTCGAGCCCGTGCCGCTTCGTGTTCGCGGCCGCGGGCTTCACCGTTGTTGTACGCGATCGTGCCGGCGCGCAAGGTCGCGTGGCGGCATGCGGTGATCAGCGGCTTGCTCGCCGCGCGTTCGCGTTCGAAGCGACGCGCCGCGGCTTCGCGTGGTACGTCGCGCATTCGCCGACCTATGAAATTCTCTACGGCGCGCTGGCCGCGTTTCCGCTGTTCCTGCTCTGGATATTCGTGTTCTGGATGATCGTGCTGGCGGGCGCCGCGGTGACGCGCGTCGCTCGCCGATGCGAGACGAGCCAGCAGCGGGACAGAACTTTTATTGCCGGCTCGGTGTCCAGTCCGTTTTCTTGCCGAATCGAGGCTCGCAGGCTACATTGCGGGCGTCCTTTGCGTTAGAACATGTCCGCGTGTGGTCACTCATTCAAGCAGCCGGGCTGGCCGATCTGGCCGCTCATCGCCGCTTCCATCATCGCGCTCGCGCTGATCTTCGAGCGCCTCTGGTCGCTGCGGCAGTTCGGTCGTCGCGCCGCCCGGCATGGTCGATCGCGTGCTCGCCGAGTACCGGCAGCAGGGGGCGACGCCGGAGTTGCTCGCGAAGGTCGCCGCGCAGGGACCGCTCGGCCGCATCCTCGCCGCGGGCCTCGCCAACGTGAAGGCGCCGCGGCCGGTGATGAAGGAGGCGATCGAGGAGGTGGGCCGCGTCGTCACGCACGATCTCGAGCGCTTCCTGACCACGCTCGGCACCATCGCGCGCGATGTCGCCGCTGCTCGGCCTCTTCGGCACCGTGGTCGGGATGATCGAGATCTTCGGCTCGCAGAGCTCCGCCGGCGTCGAACCCGATCCAGCTCGCGCAGGGCATTTCGATCGCGCTCTACAACACGGCGATGGGCCTCATCGTCGCGATTCCGTCGCATGATCTTCTACCGGCATTTCCGGGCGAAGGTCGACGCGCTGGTCGTCGAGATGGAGCAGCAGGCGATCAAGCTGGTCGATTTCGCGCACGGCGAGCGCAAGTAGCGGAGCGCGGCAGCGATGAATCTGCGCGGCAGCCGGGCGCGCGACGACCCGGAGATCAACTTCATTCCGCTGATCGACGTGCTGCTCGTCATCCTGATCTTCCTGATGGTGACGACGACCTACCAGCGCGTCGCCGAGCTGCAGATCACGCTGCCGGAGGCCGACGCCGATGCCGCCAAGCAGCGGCCGAAGGAAATCAACGTCGGCATCGACGCGCAGGGCCGCTACGTCGTCGACAAAGCACGTCTTCACGTTCACGACGCGTCGGCGCGCTGGCCGACATGCTGAAGCGCGTGGCCGGCGACGCGAAGGAGCCGGTCGTCGTCATCAACGCCGATGCCAACGCGACGCACCAGTCGGTGATCCACGTGATGGAGGCCGCCCGCCAGGCGGGGCTCGTGCACATCACGTTTCGCTACCAGGCACCCGCCAAGTGACGCATTGATTCAGGACGACCCGCCAATGGCGGGCCGCGATTGGAAACCAATGCGTTATCGAGGAATGCCGTGACGGATCGCGGGCGGCAGGGAGGGATGCAAGCATGAGCCTTGGCCGATCGCGTCGTTACCGCCTGGTACACGCCGCGCCTGACGCCGCTGGCGGCCGTCGCTGCTGGCCGCTGTCGCTGGTATTCCGGCAAAGCGGTCGCGGTTCGGCGGTGGCTCTATCGGTGCCGGCGTGCTGCGTTCCACTCGGCTCTCCGGTCCCGGTCGTCGTCGTCGGCAACCTCACGGTCGGCGGCGTCGGGAAAACGCCGCTGGTCCTCGCGTTGGCGGACGCATTGACAGCGCGCGGCTGGCATCCCGCGCATCGTCAGCCGCGGCTACGGCGGCGGCAGCGCGCGCGGCGCAAGCGGTGATCCTGGAGACGATCCCGCTGTCGTCGGCGATGAGCCGCTGCTGCTTCGCCGCCGCCGGCTATCCCGTGTGGATCGGCGCCGATCGCGCGGCCGCCGGCCGCGGCTTGATCGAAGCCCATCCGCAGTGCGACGTTTTGCTGAGCGACGACGGGCTGCAGCACTATCGGCTCGCGCGCACCGTCGAGATCGCGGTGGTCGACGCTGCGCGCGGCTTCGGCAATGGGCTGCCGCTGCCGGCGGACCGTTGCGCGAGCCCGTCGCGCGGCTGTCCGACGTCGACGCGGTGGTGCGGCTGGTGGCGCGCGATCGCGCCGCGTCCGGCGTCGGCGAACGGACGCGAAACGCGTCATGACGCACGAGCCGCTGCCCTGGCGCAACGTGCGCGACGCCGGGCGTGTCGCCGATCCTGCTGGCGTGGCGCGGGCGGGAGGTCCACGCGGTGGCGGGCATCGGCCATCCGCAGCGCTTTCTTCGCCATGGTGCGTTCGCTGGGCATCACGGCGATCGAGCACGCATTTCCCGATCATCACCGATTCGACGCCGGCCGATCTCGCGTTTCCGGCGCCGCCGCCGTACCTGATGACGCAGAAGGACGCGGTAAAATGCAGTCAGATTCGCCGATGACCGCTATTGGTACCTGCCGTCAAGGCAACGATCGATCCGGCGCTCGTCACGCTCGTGGAGAACAAGATCCGTGGATCCCAAACTGCTTGAGATGCTCGTATGCCCCGTGACCAAGGGACCGCTCGTCTACGATCGCGACAAGCAGGAGCTCGTGTCGAAGTCGGCGCGGCTCGCGTATCCGATCCGCGACGGGATTCCCGTGATGCTGGAGGAAGAGGCGCGGCGCCTGACCCCGGAAGAGTACAGAGACGTGCGTGAACGCAGGGAAGGAGATCACGCGCAACGCCGACGCCCGGTCCAGACTTTTGCCTTCTCACGCTCATCGCCATGGACTTCACCGTCCTGATCCGCGCGCTACGCGTCGACGCGGCTGCCCGGCAAAGCCGCTCGCGCCGACATCGCGGGCAAGCCGATGGTCGTGCGGGTCGCGCGAACGGGCGCTGGCGAGCGGCGCGACGCGGCGTCGTGGTCGCGACCGACGACGAGCGCGGTGCGCGACGCCGTGGCTGCGCATGGATTGCTTGCATGCATGACGCGCGCCGATCATCCGACGGGGACCGATCGGCTGGCCGAGGCCGCCATGGCGCTGGGGCTCGCGGACGACGAGATCGTGGTCGAACGTGCAGGGCGACGAACCGCTGCTCGATCCGGCGCTGATGCGGCAGCATGGCGGTGCTGCTGGAAGGGCATCCGGACGCGGCGATCGCCACCGCGTGCCATCCGATCGGCGATGCGGCAGAAGCGTTCAATCCGACACGTGGTCAAGGTCGTCCTCGATGCCGCCGGTTACGCGCTGTACTTCAGCCGCGCGACGATACCGTGGGCGCGCGACGCCTTCGCGCAGTCGAAGGACGCGCTCCCACCCGGACTGCCGCTGTACCGCCATTACGGCCTTTACGCGTATCGGATGTCGTTCCTGCGCGCGTTTCCTGCGCTCGCGCCGGCGCCGATCGAGCGTTTCGAGGCGCTCGAGCAGCTTCGCGCGTTGTGGCACGGCTTCCGGATCGTCGTCGAGATCACGGGCGGAACGCCGGCGCCGGGCATCGACACGCCGAGGATCTCGCGCGCGTGCGGGCGCTCTATGCAGGCCGGCGTCGACCACGTATACAGTGACGAACGCACGCTCGCACTGCCGCACGCATTGATCGGACGGTACCATACGTCGGCGGTCACGATCACCGCAGCCGCCGATAAGCCGGAGGGAACCGGCACGGCGCTTCGTGCAGCGCAGTTCATCCATGCGAGTCACGACCATGCGATTGATTCTGCTCGGCCCGCCCGGCGCGGGTAAGGGGACGCAGGCGACGTTCATCAAGGAGGCGTACGGGATTCCGCAGATTTCCACGGGCGACATGCTGCGCGCCGCGGTCAAGGCGGGCACGCCGCTCGGTCTCGCGGCGAAGAAGGTGATGGACAGCGGCGCGCTCGTCTCCGACGACATCATCATCGCTCTGGTCCTCGACCGGCTGCAGGCGCCTGATTGCGCGCAACGGCTACCTGTTCGATGGCTTTCCGCGGACCATTCCGCAGGCGGAAGCGATGCGCAGACGCCGACGTGCCGATCGATTACGTGCTCGAGATCGACGTGCCCGATTCCGCGATCATCGAGCGGATGAGCGGGCGCCGCGTGCATCCCGGCTTCCGGACGCACGTATCACGTCAAATTCAATCCGCCCAAAGTGCCGGGCAAGGACGACGTGACCGGCGAGGACCTGATCCAGCGCGACGACGACAAGGAGGAGACGGTGCGCAACCGGCTTGCCGTCTATCACGCGCAAACCGAGCCGCTGGTCGCGTACTACGCGCAAGTGGGCCGCGCACCGGCGACCCGCGTGCGCCGAAGCATCAGGAACGGTAAACGGCCTCGGCGAGCGTCGACGCAGCGTCGCGCAACGCGGCACTCGCGCGCCGCTCAAGTCCCGTCGACCATGGCGGCGAGACGCAACGCCTTCTACGCCCAGTCGGGCGGCGTGACCGCCGTCATCAACGCCAGCGCCGCCGCGCGTGATCGAGACCGCGCGCAAGCACAACGCGACCGGATCGGCAAGGTGTACGCGGGACGCAACGGCATCATCGGCGCGCTGACCGAGGACCTGATCGACACCAGCCGCGAACCGTCGCGCGTCGATCGCCGCGCTGCGCTACACGCCGCGGGCGCGTTCGGGTCGCTGCCGCTACAAGCTCAAGGGACTGGACGAGAGCCGCGCGCAGTACGAGCGGCTGATCGACGTGTTCCGCGCGCACGACATCGGCTACTTCTTCTACAACGGCGGCAACGACTCGGCCGACACCTGCCTCAAGGTGTCGCAGATGGCGCAGAAGCTGCGGCTATCCGCTGGTCGCCGTGCACGTGCCGAAGACCGTCGACAACGACCTCGCCGATCACCGACAACTGTCCGGGCTTCGGCTCGGTGGCCAAGTACGTCGCCACGTCGATGCGCGAGGCGGCGTTCGACGTCGCTTCGATGGCGAAGACGTCGACGAAGGTCTTCGTGCTCGAAGTGATGGGCCGCAACGCCGGCTGGATCACGGCGGCCGTCGGCATGGCCGACGACGCTGACGACGCCGATTCCGCTGGTGCTGCTGTTTCCGGAGATCCCGTTCGACGAGGCGACGTTCCTGAACAGCGGTCGAGGCCAAAGATCGAAAGCGTTCGGCTACTGCTGCGTCGGCGTGTCCGAAGGGCTGCGCGACGCCGACGGCAAGCTGATGGCCGAAGCCGGCACGCGGACGCGTTCGGCCACGCGCAACTGGGCGGCGTGGGTCCGCTGATCGCCACGCTCGTCAAGGACAAGCTCGGCTACAAATATCACTGGGCGGTCGCCGATTACCTGCAGCGCGCCGCGCGCCACCTGGCGTCGAAGACCGACGTCGCTGCAATCGTATGCGGTGGGCAAGGCGGCCGTCGAGCTCGCGCTCAAGCGGGCACGAACGCGGTGATGCCGGCGATCACGCGCGTTGCCGACAAGCCGTATCGCTGGAAGATCACCGAGGCGCCGCTGGCCGAGGTCGCGAATCGTCGAGAAAGATGCTGCCGCGCGACGTTCATCATCCGCCGACGGCTACGGCATCACCGCGAAGGCGCGCGCGTATCTCGCGCCCGCTGATGAAGGGCGAAGACCCGCCGCCGTTCACGGACGGGCTGCCGCAGTACGTGCGGCTCGAAGAACGTGCCGGTGCCGAAGAAGCTCGCCGACCGAATTCAAGATCTGAGCGGCAGCGGATTCAGCAGCGGAGCTGCCGATGGAGCAAGATCGATCGACTACTATTTCACGCACCGTTTCGCCGTGGACGTATCTCGGCCACGACCGGTTCGTCGCGCTGGCGCAGCGAAGCACGGCGCGACAGATCGCGCGTCAAGCCGATCGAATCTCGGCGAAGTCTTTCCGGTGTCGGGCGGCCTGCCGCTGTCGAAGCGCGCGCCGCAGCGGCAGGCGTATCGGCTGGTCGAGCTTGCAGCGCTGGTCGCGACGTTCCTCGGCATGCCGATCAACATCCAGCCGAAGTTCTTCCCGCGTCAACGGCGACCTCGCCGACGCACTGGATCCTCGCCGCGCTCGAAACCGGGCGCAACGCCGGCGCTCGATGCTGGCCGGCGCGATCATGCGCGCGCGTTGGGACCGAGGAGCGCGACATCGCCGACCGAAGCGACGCTGGCGGCGATCGCCGCGAACGTGCGGGCTCGACCCGCACGCGCTCGCCGCGCGCGCGAACGCGTCCCGACGATCGCGGCGCGTTACGGCGCATCGACGCAGGAGGCGATCGACGCGCGGCGTCTTCGGCGCGCCTGACGTACGTCTATCGAGGACGAACTGTTCTGGGGACAGGATCGGCTCGACTTCCTCGCCCGCAAACTGGCAAAATAGCGTGCTTTTCGCCGGCCGAGACCTGCCTGGCCGGTCCGGCAGGCGGGATGACGTCCGGCGGCGCGAATCGCGGCAGCTGTACGGCGCGCACTGGCCGCGTCCGAGCGCCCTGTACGAAGACGCCGCGCGCGGTCCATCGGTTCATCAGCCATTCTTCACAGGGAGCAATCACAAGCCATGTCCACAGGACTCATCTTCGCGCTCGTTTGCGCGGTGGCGGCGATCGTCGTCGGCGTCTATCTGGATCAACCACGATCCTCGCTAAGCCCGGCCGGCAATCCACGCATGCAGGAAATCGCGGCGGCCATTCAGGCCGGCGCCAAGGCGTATCTCAATCGCCAGTACACGACGATCGGCATCGTCGGCGTCATCCTGTTCATCATCATCTGCGTGTGCTCTGGGCTGGACGCACCGCCGGCGGGCTTCGCCGTCGGCGCGATCCTGTCCGGTCTCACCGGCTACATCGGCATGAACGTGTCGGTGCGCTCGAACGTGCGCACCGCCGAAGCCGCGCGCACGGGCTTGAACGAAGCGCTTGTCGGTCGCGTTCCGCGGCGGCGCGATCACCGGCATGCTGGTCGTCGGCTTGGGCTTGCTCGGCGTGGCCGGTTTCTATTGGTTCCTGATCGGCTCCGCGCATGGCGCGCCGAACCTGATGGGCGAAGGCCTGCACCACGCGATCCGAGCCGCTGGTCGGCCTCGCGTTCGGCGGCTCGCTGATCTCGATCTTCGCGCGGCTGGGCGGCGGCATCTTCACCAAGGGCGCCGACGTCGGCGCCGACCTCGTGGGCAAGGTCGAGGCGGGCATTCCCGGAGGACGATCCGCGCAACCCGGCGGTGATCGCCGACAACGTCGGCGACAACGTCGGCGACTGCGCCGGCATGGCGGCCGACCTGTTCGAAACCTACGCGGTGACGATCGTCGCGACGATGCTGCTCGGCGCGCTGCTGATGCCGACGTTCGCCGAAGCGGCCGTCACCTATCCGCTGGTGCTGGGCGGCTTCTCGATTCTCGCGTCGATCGTCGGCTGCTACTTCGTGAAGGCGACGCCCGGCGGCAAGATCATGAACGCGCTCTATCGCGGCCTGATCGTCGCCGGCGTCCTCTCGGCGATCGGCTTCTGGTTCATCACCGACTGGATGATGGCGGGCTGTCACCGCGGCTGAATCCCGCTGCTTGACGCCGATGCGGCTGTTGCGGCGCCGGCGCTCGTCGGCCTCGTGCTGACCGCGTGCGATGGTCGTCATCACCGAGTACTACACCGGCACCGACTTCAAGCCGGTCAAGCACGTCGCGCAGGCGTCGACGACCGGCCACGCGACGAACATCATCGCCGGCATCGGCGTGTCGATGAGGGCGACCGCGTGGCCGGTGCTCTCCGTGTGCATCGCGATCTTTGCGTCGTTCTGGTTTGCGGGCCTCTACGGCATCGCGATCGCCGCGACCGCGATGCTGTCGATGGCGGGCATCATCGTCGCGCTCGACGCGTACGGTCCGATCACCGACAACGCCGGCGGCATCGCCGAGATGGCGAAGCTGCCCGATTCGGTGCGCGCGATCACCGATCCGCTCGACGCGGTCGGCAACACGACCAAGGCGGTGACCAAGGGCTACGCGATCGGCTCCGCGGGTCTCGCCGCGCTGGTGCTGTTCGCCGACTACACGCACGCGCTCGAAACGGCGCGGACCTCGGCACGACATTCGATCTGTCGAACCACATGGTGATCATCGGGCTGTTCATCGGCGGCCTGATCCCGTTCCTGTTCGGCGCGATGGCGATGGAAGCGGTCGGCCGCGCGGCCGGCGCGGTCGTCGTCGAAGTGCGCCGCCAGTTCAAGGACATCAAGGGCATCATGGAAGGCACGGCCAAGCCGGAATACGGCGTGGCCGTCGACATGCTGACCAAGGCGGCGATCAAGCGAAATGATCGTGCCGTCGCTGCTGCCGGTGCTGGTGCCGGTGCGTCGTCGGTCTCGTCGCTCGGTCCGCAGGCGCTCGGCGGCCTGTTGATGGGCACGATCATCACCGGTCTCTTCGTCGCGATCTCGATGACGACCGGCGGCGGCGCGTGGGACAACGCGAAGAAGTACATCGAGGACGGCCACTACGGCGGCAAGGGCTCCGACGCGCACAAGGCGGCGGTCACCGGCGACACCGTCGGCGATCCGTACAAGGACACGGCGGGGCCCGCGGTCAATCCGCTGATCAAGATCATCAACATCGTCGCGCTGATGATCGTGCCGTTGCTCGGCGCGTGGGGCGTCGGCAAGGTAGTGGCTACACCACCGGCTGCGCCGGCGAAGTCAATCTCGGCGGCGGCGACGCCCACCGCACCGATTACTGCACCGCTCCGGCGGTCGATGCGCCGCCAGCCTCGGCACCTTCTTCCCTGTCGCCGGCGCCCGTGCGACCGTGGCGCCGGCAAGCGCGCCGGCGGCGGTCAAGGATGCGCCGTTTGCAATGAAGCGATTCTATTTCGAAACGGGCAAGGCCGATCTACCGGGCGACGCGCGCCCAGGATCATCGACGCGATCGTCGCCGCAGCGAAAGCCAACGCGAGCGCGAAAGTCGTTATCTCCGGATTCCATGACGCGTCGGGCAATCTGGGGCAGAACCAGGAGCTCGCGAAACAGCGCGCATTCAAGGTCCGCGACGCGATCAGGGCTGCGGGAATCGCCGACGACCGGTTCGATTTGAAGAAGCCCGAATTGACGACCGGCTCGGGCGAGCCCAGGGAGGCGCGCGCGGGTGGAAGTGCGCGTGATGATGTAGCCCGGCTTTCGCGCCAAGCAGAGAGGGCAGCGATGACAACGCTGCCCCTTTCTTCTCCGGCGCCGCACCGCGACGATCTCGCGCGCTGCGCGGCGCGTTGTCTCGGCTACTGCCCGGTCTTGTCGCTGAAGATTTTCATGATGTCGGCTGTCGATAGCATGCCTTTCTTGGCCTTGTCCATCGCATCGAACTTCTTTTCCATCATGGCGATGAAGTCCTTCTTCGACACCATGCCATCCCTTGTTCGCCATCGTCGACACTTCCCGCTGGAAGCTTTGCATCGCATCGCCGTCCGCGGCGAAAAGCCGGGGCGGAGATCGCGGCGAGCGAAAGCATCGTGCAGAGCGCGAGGCGTCTTGGCAGTCTTGATCAGTTGCATTTCGTAGTCTCCCGTCGTCGTTAGTGGGCGTCGGCGTCGTCGACGCCGCCCTTCGGTTGGTAGCGTGTGGCCACGCGTATGCGGTTGGTCGACCACGGTCGCGGATACTTACAGGCGTATCGAGCGCGTCGATGCGGCATCGCAGCATCTCTCGGAATGCCGGCCGATGGCGGGCCGCCTGGCGCCGTTGGGCTCGCTCTGGGTTCCCCGGGCCTCGTCCATTACAATCGCCGTCGTTGTGTCGACGAAGGACGGTGGAAATGCATCTGCGGTCGTTCCGCGCGTGCCCAATGCGGTGGGCCGCATGCACGAGTGGCATTCAGGCGATCGTGCGGACGGAGCGCGGCTGGATCGGCGGCGCCGATCCGCGCCGCGAAGGCGTCGTCAAAGGCGATTGAGCGGAGCCGGAGCGCGCGAATGCCGCCACCCGTTCGACGCTTGATTGCCAGCGGACGCGATCCGTTTCTCGCCCATCTGCTCGCGCTGCCGCCGGAGGACGTTCGGTCTGCGCTTTGGCACCACGCTCGCGCCCGAGTCGATCACGGCGTACGCGGAGCGCATCGACTTCGATGGCGATGCCGTGTTCGCGGTCCATGATGACGCGCTCGCCGTGGTCGGTGCGGCGCACGTCGGGTTCTACGATGGCGGCGCCGAGCTCGGTGTGTCCGTTCTGCCCGGACACCGTGGCCGCGGTCTCGGCACGGCGCTCCTGACGCGCGCGAGCGAACATGCGCGCAACCGCAACGCGGCGCGGCTTGTACATGCACTGTCTCGCCGAAAACGACGTGATGATGCGGATAGCGCGACGCGCCGGCATGTCGATCGTCGTCGACGCCGGCGAGGCCGATGCGCATGTGGCGCTTCTGCCGGCCTCTCCGGCATCGGTGACGCGCGAATACTTCACCGACCAGATGGGGCTGTTCGACTACGCGCTGAAGGCGCACGTCGACGCGCTCAAGAAGGCCGCCGATGCGGTCTCGAGGTGCGAATGAGCGCGGCCGGGCGAAGCCAAGACTCGAACGGCCGTCGGCGCGCCGGCGGAGGCCGCGCGAATGACTGATAGCGCCCGCATCGTATCGTGATCGTCGGGGTGGCGCCGGCGGACTTCCGCTCGCGTGCGCGCTGGGCGACAAGCTTGGACGCTCGGCAGCGGCGGAGGTCACGCTGATCGATCAATTCGCGACGCACGTATGGAAGCCGCTGCTGCACGAAGTCGCCGCCGGGCCGGATGGACGCTGAGTCGCACAACGTCGACTATCTGACGCTTGCGCACTGGCATCGCTTCCGATTCCGGCAGGGCGCCGTCCTCGGCTCGATCGCGCGCGACGCGAGCTCAAGCTCGACGCGGTGAAGTTCGACAACGGCGATGAAATCCTGCCGCCGCGGTCCGTGCCGTACGACACGCTGATGTTTTGCGTCGGCAGCGTCAGCAACGATTTCGGCGTTCCCGGAGTCGCGGAGCACGCGATCGCGCTCGATACGGCGGGCGACGCCGAGCGGTTTCACCGGCTGCTGCTCGCGGTGTGCGTGCGCGCCGACTGCGCGCGCGGCGTCCGGCGGAACCCGGATCGTGAACATCGTCATCATCGGCGCCGGCGCGACCGGCGTCGAGCTCGCGGCCGAAATCCGGCAAACGACGCGCGCGCACGCCGGCTACGGTCTCGACCATTTGGACACGGGACAGGACATTCGGACTGACGCTGCTCGAGGCCTCGCCGCGGATCCTGCCGCTGTTGTCCGAAAAGGTGGCGCGAAGCCGCGACGGAATTGCTGCGCTCGTTGCGCGTCGACGTGCGCGCGAACGAGCGCGTGTCCGAAGTCGTCCGCGACGGCGTGCGCACCGCCGCCGGCGCGTTCTATCCGGCCGATCTCGTTGTTTGGGCGGCGGGCATTCAAGCGCCGGCATGGCTCGACAATCTCGACGGACTGGAAGTCAATCGCGCGTCATCAGCTCGTCGTCCGCCTGACGCTGCAGACGACGCGCGACACGGACGTGTTCGCGTTCGGCGACTGCGCAGCGTGTCCATGGCCTGAGGCGGCGCGCGCCGGCGCGACGATTCCTGCCGCGCGCGCAGGCCGCGCATCAGCAGGCGACGCTGCTCGTCAAATCAATGCGTGCGCGAGTCGCGGGAAAGCCGCTACCCGAATTTCATTTCCGCGACTACGGCTCACTCGTGTCGCTGGGCGAGCTTTCCGCGGTCGGCACGTCTGATGGGGCGGCTGATCGGCGGCAGCATGCTGATCCAAGGCTTGATCGCGCGCTGGATGTACACGTCGCTCTACAAGTTGCACCAGGTCGCGATCTACGGCTATCTCCGCGTCGCGTTCGACACCGTCGGGCGATTTCTGCGCCGGCGTCTCGAGCCGCGCGTCAAGCTGCATTGAAGTAAAGCGCCATGCCGATCGACCAGATATTTTCCGCCGCGGTGTTGCTCCTGCTCGTGATCGACCCATTCGGCAACGTGCCGGTGGTCGTGGCGGCGCTGATGCACGTGCCGCCCGCGCGCCGCCCGCGAGTCGTGCTGCGCGAATGCGTCGTCGCCTACATCGTCCTGCTCGTATTCATGCTAGGGACGCACGTTTCTCAAATGGATGCAGCTGTCCGAAGTGTCGCTCGCGATCGCCGGCGGGATCATCCTTTTCCTGATCGCGCTGCGGATGGTGTTTCGGCACCCGGAGGGCATCTTCGGCGACGCGCCTGACGCGGGAGCCGTTCATCGTCCCGCTGGCCGTGCCGGCGATCGCGGGTCCTTCGGCGCTGGCTGCGGTAATTGCTGATGGCATCGCGCGATCCGGCCCATCTTCCGGCGCGTGGATCGGAGCGCTCACCGCGGCGATGATCGTCGCGACGATCGTCATGCTCGCCGCGCACAAGCTGCAGCGAGTGCTGGGCGAACGCGGGATGATGGCGGTCGAGCGGCTGATGGGGCTCGTGCTGACGGCGATCGCCGTGCAGATGCTGCTGGATGGCGTCGGCGCATTCGTCGCGGGACTCGGGCGGTGACTCGCGATGCCGAGACCCGATCCTCGTCGCGGAATAAACGGGTCGACGGTCTGTTGGCTCTCGATCCACATCTCCAAGAGCGACGACGACCGACGGCGGACGATGTGAGGAAAAGTACAGTGACACCGCGATTGCGCTGCATTGGCTGACGGCGATCCTGATCGTCGCGAATCTCTTGCTGGGATTGTCGATGGTTGCGCTTCCGATCTCGCCGCGGAAAACTGCAGTGGTATCTTTGGCACAAATGGGTCGGCATCATGGTGAACCTCCTGACCGGCGTGCGGCTCGCCTGGCGCAGCGGTCCGTCCGGTCCGCCGCCGCCGGTGGCGATGCCCGAATGGCAGCGGCGACGGCGGCCGTGGCGCACGCTGTTTGCTATTCGCTCTACTGCTGTCGATACCCGATTTCGGGCTGGCTGTACAGTTCGGCGACGGGCGTGCAGGTCGTCTATCTCGGCGCTCCTTCCGCTTCCGACCTGGTGCCAAAGCGACAACGTGCTGGCCGGCATGCTCAAAGGGCGGCGCATGCGACATTGAACTCCACGCTGTTCTGCGCTGGTCTGTCGTGCATACCGCGGCCGCGCTCAAGCACCACTTCGTCGACCGCGACACCGTGCTGTCCCGAATGCTGCCGCGAATCTCAAGCCCAAAGGGGTACGCCCGACTCGATGTTCGTTTATCTCCGTCGCTGCGTGGCGCGCTCTTGCTCGCCGTCGAGCCAGCGCGAGCGCAGAAGGGCGTGCTGGTCAGATAAGAGCGAAATCCGCTTCGTGTCGAAGCAAATGGGTGTCAATGTTCGAGGGCCGCTTTCGGAAGTGGAAGGCCGACATCGTATTCCGCCGAAGCAACCTCTGGCGGCATCGAAGGCCGAATTCGACATCGACCTCGGCAGCATCGACCTCGCGAGCGAGGAGCTCGGAATCGGAGGCCAAGGGTTCGGTCTGGTTCAATCGCGGCGAAATTCCCGACCGCGCGTTTCGTCTCGACGTCGATCAAAGAACGTGGGCGGCGACAAGTATGAAGTCGCCGGTGGCTTACGATCGAAGGGCATCACCAAGGACGCCGTCGTGCCGATCGCGCTTAAAAAGGATGCGACCGGCAACAGCATCGCCGAAGGCGTTCACGGTGAAGCGCATCGACTACAGATCGGCGAGGAATGTGGGCCGACACGGAAATCGTCGACAACGACGTCGTCGCGTCACATGTCGCTTGCGCCGCGACGAATCCGGCAGTTGTTCGGCCGATCCGAACTCATGCCAGTAGTATGAATCAGCGGCGCGCTCTGCACGGCATCAATCAAGTGGAGGGTTTCATGAACTTTTCGCACGTGCTCGTTGCCATTTCAGCGGCGCTTAGCTATTCCAGCGTTGCCCAGAACTTTCCACGTGATCGTCCCGTGCACTCGCAACCGATGTGGGAGGCGCGCCATATCCGGAATGGCGGTGCACCGCAGGAGGCTTCGGCAAGGCGACCGGCAAGTGCCGCGCCGCGAAAAAAGAACGAGCCGGACGGTATCGCGATCGGCCGCGACGTCGATCCAACCTTCGACACCCGGCTCGATGCGATCGTGAAGGGCGAGCGATTCTTCAATGTGGAAAAATTTCCCACGATGACGTTCGTGTCGAGCAAATTGACGTTCGACGGCGACCGCGGTCGCGGCGGACGGCAAGGCTGTGATAGATGACCAAACCGGTCAACCTCAGGTCATCGGTTTCGTTTGCGGAAGTCCGTTCAACAAAGAGGCGATGTGCGGCGCCGATGCGACGGCGACGATCAAGCGCTCCGATTTTGGGATAAACGACGATCAAAATGTCGGAAACCAGAGCGATGGTCAAGCTGACGATTCCAGTCGGCCTACAAGGAGTAGTTTGCCGATCGCGGCGTCGGCGGGACCAGGAAGCCTTCGCGTCGAGGCGGATACTCCACCGCGTTTTCGAGGCATTGACGAGCCCGACGCCAGCACTGTTACGGCGGCTCCCTGAAAAAGCGCGCGTTGAATTCGCGATAGATCTCGACGCGATCCCACGTAGGCGGGCAGCTCGGCTGGCGGCAGCGCGCTGCCAGTGAGCAGTGCGAACATCAGCGCGAGCGCATGACGCAAGCCGGGTTGGCGCTTCGAATGCTAACGCCCGTCCGCTTGCCCGTTCGACCGCCGGCGCGAAGATTGGTGAACAGCTTTCGCGTGGCCGGGAATCACGATGCGGACGTCGGCGTCGCCAGCATCTCGGCGTGGCGCGCTGGCCGGCAGCGCGGCGGAATCCATTTCTTCCGGCATCACGAAGCCGTAGCCCGTTTTCCCATAGCGCATCGCCCGAGGATCAGGATTCGTGATGCTCGGGGTTGTAGAACACCAGCGCGCGCATATCATTGGCCCGCGGCGAGCGCGCCATTCCCCTTCGCCACGTACGCGGTATCGCGGCAGCGGCGTCGTCGACTCGAAGCGATCGGCAGACTGGTCGCGTAATCGAGCAGCAATGCCTTCGTGTCCCAACAAGCGACGAGCGGCGCTTCGCCTTCCGGGACGGCAATCAGGCAACCGTACGCGCGCTTGAGCGCAGCGCGTTGCCACCCATGTGGTCGGGTGATGGCAATGCGTGTTGACGATCTTCGCAAGCCCGCCGCCGTCTGCCCTGGCGCGACGCAACGAGCGCGCGAGCGTCAATGGCGCGTGACGTAGCTCGTGTCGATGATGACGTCGCCACCCTTCAGCACGACGTTATTCATAGCCGACAGCCGGTCGCCAGGCGAACGCCATCTGCAGCGGGCTGGGGCCAGGTTCACGCCGCGGACAGTGCCACGGGCGCGAGCCACGACAAATGGCACAGCCCAGCTGGTGCGACGCTCGTCCAGCGTGGGTGCCGCCCGCTCGTGCGAACCCGATCAGGTCAGCAGAAACGGGCGGCCGTCGCGCTGCACGAGAAGTATCAGCGCGCCGGGATCAGCTAGCTGAATGCCCGATGAACTGCAGCGTGGCGCGTTCCAGGTGGCATCGATCTTGACGACGCCGCGCAGCGTAACCGACGAGCCTGAGCTTATGACATGCGATCAGCGCTTGCACGCAAGCTCAGTGCGCGGCAAGCGGTCTGTGAGCTCCTCACGCAGGAGATCAGCTCGTCGTCGGTTTCAGCTCGCGAGGAAGCCGTTTATATGAACGAGCCGCTCGTGCACGTCGCTGCAATAATAGGTTTTCCGCAGCCGTGCCGGAGTGTGAGGATTGATCTCGTGGTACGCGCCCAAGACCACCGGCACGGCAGTGTAACGCCCGACTCGACGAGCGCTCTGGCCCCCTTCCAATTCGTGAGCCGAGCGGCCTGCAGATCACCCGCGTTTCCGGCGACACACCCCAGCGCGCCCTCAGCTTCGCGACATCAGGTGTGATATCGCGGATCGAAAAGCTCTCAGCGACGCCGCGGTGAATGACCTCGATGCGGTCGCTGGCGTACCAGCAGCGCTGCGTAATGAGCCGAGGCAGTGTAGTTTGAGTTGGCGATAACCATGTCGCCACGCGCCATCACACACCGTTATAGGCGCGCTTGAGCGGTGGTCTCGCCGTAGGCACCGTGATAGATGGTGACGAACGGTACATAGCTGCGCCGCTGCCGCCAGCAGGGTGCTCCACGCGGGAGCGCCAAGCTGCGCGCATGGAAGGAAGTCGACTCCTCTCGTTTCAACCAAGGGTGGTGATGGCGAGAGATGGTGCTTGCGGGCGTTGGCGGGATACGGATTGGGTTTTTGGTGCCGGCGAACGCGGCATGACTTCTCCCCCTGCCACAGCCACCTGGGCGTTAGCCGACCAGGTTCGGCCAGGACCAGGGCGCGCGCCGGCGGGCGTGAGGGCCTGGGCGATCTCGATCACGGAAAGCTCCGCGCCGCCGGCATCGAGGCGGATTGATCTGGCGTATGGTTGAATTATCTTTCGGCTGAGGCACGTCTTTTTCGTTGGGGGGTAGGAGGGCTTCATAGGATGGCAACCAATCAACCGCAATTCCTGGCTGTGGGCAGCCAGCGCCACGCATTACCTACTGCGCCCTTCGCCACGGCTTTCTTAGACCGACAAGTGCAGCTCTGCGGTCTCAAGTCCGAAATGACGAGCACCAGGCCGCGGCGCTCTGCTCGCAATGGGCCCGAGCAGGGGGCCTACCGTAGCACTGCTTACTTCGACTACTCGAGGCCATGGCCAATCCGAGGAGATATTTTCGAGGACAGCCGTCAGCCAGCAGCTCCAGGAAGCGCGAGCCGCCTTCACCTTGGGCGCTGACGCAAGGCTCACGCAAATTCTTGTCAGTTCCCAGTATGGGCGGCTATCCGCGTGCTTCTGCGCCGCTCTTATGGGAGGATACTGGGAAGCGGGGCGCCCTCGTGCTCATCGCGGCCTGGGACATGACCGATCTGATGTGGACAATCCAGGGCGCACAAAAGTGCCTGTGTGCGAAGCGAAATGTCTGCGCCCCTCACGCGCTGGCGATGGTCCCTACGCCACGCGCGCGCTGATCGAGGACGGGAGAGAAACCCTGATCAGCAGCCGGCCGCTCGATCAGGCCAGTAAATCCCATCCTGCAGCCTGCAGGACCCCGATGTGCGTAGGGCTGCGCCGACCTCGTCGCCCTCTCCGGCACGACCGGGTGCGGGTCGCGGCGCGGTGCGGGTCAGCGAGCATCCGGCTAATGCGCCTGGCCCGAGGACATCGCCCCTGCTACTCGGGCATCGTCGGCGGCTAACAGGCTCTGGCGGCGCTTGTGCCGAGAAAAGGCCCACTGCGCCGGCGCTGGCCGTTACGTCACTTCGGCCAAAGCCTGCCTCGAGCGGCCGGACCAACCGCATCCGCCAAGCGCTCCGGCAGAATCCACATGGCATAGTCTCGGCGGATTACCGCGGCTACCGGATCGCGAGCTGCGACGGTCTGATGCAACGCGCGGAATCACTAGTGATGGAAATCTGAGGCCGTATTACTTTGAGATGTCGTAATGCAGGAATCAACTGAGCTTTGCGGGCTCAGCCCCAGAGTCACCATCGACGCCGCGAGGCGCAGCCGAGACTGCCGCTGCCACCAGCACGCGCCTCACGCGAGGCGCCAGTACCAAGCCCAATGCCCCTTCAGTGCCGGAGGAAGTTTGCTGGCTGTCGGCGCCTTCATCACGCATGCAAGCCGTCCGGAGGCGGATCAGGATCCGGCGACGGGAGCCGTGCGCGGTCCAGCGAACAGGCGCTGCCATTGAGACCAAACGCGATGCGATCTTTCCCGCCAGATCCCTGTCAGAAATCCGGTCTCCCACCTATAACGCCCGCAAAGGCGCGGCTCTCGCGCGGCAAGCGTGGCGCGGTCGATCAGCCGGCGCGTGTCCAGCGGACCTGGGCGAGCCTCTCTCTTCCGCACCACCAGCGCGCGCGCTCTCAACCCTTCCCCCCGCGGCTCGCCGCGCCTGTAGCCACCGGCGTTCGCCTCGAGCAGGGCCTCGGCACTGGCGCGCTCCTGCTCAGCTTCGATATGTGGAACGGCGCCTCCTCACGCCAGCTGCACACCATCTGCGGCCCCACGCCACTGTCTCCTCGGCCTCGCGGCGCGCTGCTCGGCATGTCCCTCATCGGCGCTGCGCTGCTCGGCGGCCGGATCGGCGCGGCTTCTACGTGGCGCGACGCTTATCATCCGGCCGCCTTACGCGGCGCCTCCGTCTTGCGCTGGGCAGCCTGCTTGGGCGCAGCGGTCGATTTGCTGCGAGTTGAGGCTTCGCGCCTTCGGCTGCGCGGCCGGTCGGCCTCCTTGGCGAAGCTGTCGGCGATGGCGTTGGCATCGTTCCAGCACCATCGAACACATTATTATGGATAGCAGAACAACCGCACACCCGCACAGCGTGACCGCCCCCACCGACAAGCTCACTCCCCGACCTGTGATCTCTGCCTTAGCGGCTGGACGCGCGCCGAGATTCGAGTTCCGAGCAATCGTTGCAAATCCGTTCCAGGGAGCAATCTTGTCGGCCTTTGCGGCGGAAAGCGGGAGCTTCTGAACGCCGGGTGAATCTGCCGCGAGCAGCGCGCGCAAAACCCTCGCGATAAGGTCGGATACGGGGCACCGACCGGATCGCTTGATCAGTGCGTTGTTTGCAGCTTGTTCTGCAAGCAGAGAGTCGCCGCCATGCCCTTGAGTCCCCGCCTTCTCGAACGGAATCCGGCGGCGGCAGCGGCCCCAGCAGCTCGGCGGCGTAGGCGACGACACGTCCTGGGGCGGCGCCGGCTCGTCGTCGCTGACGTTGTAGCACGGCTGTGGCCCGCGGCCTTGTCGATGGCCGCGACCAGCACCCGGGCGATGTCGTCGACGTGGATGCGGTTGAACACCTGGCCCGGCTTGACGACGCGCCGCGCGGTGCCGGCCTTGCAGGTTGTCGATGACGCTGCGCCCCGGCCGTAGATGCCGGACAGGCGGAAAATCTCGACCCGCCGGCCGCTCTCGCTCGCCGAACGCGAGCCACGCCGCTCTCGGCACTGCACGCGGCGCAGGCTGCGCTCCGGAGATCGGCCGCGTCGGGCTCGTCTCGTCGACCCACTGCCCCTGCCAATCGCCGTAGACGCCGACCGTCGACAGGTAGCCGACCCAGGCGAGCTCGGCAGGGCCGCGAGATCGTCGCGGAAGTGGCGCAGCACCACGTCGCCTTCGAGGTCCGGCGGGACGCTGACGAGCAGGTGCGTGGTGCCGCGCCAGCAGGTTGCGCACCTCGGCCGAGGCGCCGTCGCCCTGGAACGCGGCGAGCTTGGCGCCCAGCGGCGGCGTCTGGCTTCGGCGATGCTGGTCCCGGTGCCCGGCGAGCGCACTGGTCGCCAGGCGCTCAGGCGACGCGCCAGCGCCTGCAGCCGAGTACCCGAAGCCGAAGCAGAACAGCCGCATCAGCGGCGCTCCGTGCCCGCATTCGCGCGCACGTCAGCGTCCACAGCCTCTCGCGTGCACGCGCTGATGCGCCTCGGGCGCGCGTGCCGAATGCGTCGGGCTCCGCCAGCCGATACAGGGCCCACACAGCCATGGCGCGCACCAAGCGGGGAGGGATCGTCGGAGCAGGCGTTCGACCGCCGGGATGCAAGCTCGGATCGCCGGAATTGCCCGGCGGCGATGAGCGCGTTGCGCACGCACACGGTCGCGGCCCGTGTGCGCTTGACAGGGGTGCCGGCGAAGCGCTGGCGGAAGGCGGCATCGTCGAGCGCCAGCAGCTCGGCGAGCGGCGGCGAGTCCGTGCTCGGCCAGCGCCTGCAGCTTGGTCTCGCGCGCGGCCGCGGCGAACTTGTTCCACGGGCACACGGCGAGGCAGTCGTCGCAGCCGAACACGCGGTTGCCGATCGGCTCGCGGAACTCGGCGCGGGATGTGGCCCTTGTGCTCGATCGTCAGGTAGGCGATGCAGCGGCGCGCATCGAGCTGGTAGGGCGCGGGGAACGCCTTGCGTCGGGCAGATGTCGAGGCAGCGGCTGCAGGTGCCGCAATGGTCGACCTCGGGCGCGTCGGGCTCGAGCTCGGCCGCCGTCAGGATGGCGCCGAGGAACAGCCAGGAGCCGTACTCGCGCGACACCAGATTGGTGTGCTTGCCCTGCCAGCCGAGCCCCGCCGCCTCGCCCAGCGGCTTCTCCATCAGCGGCGCGGTGTCGACGAACGCACGACGCCGCTCGGCTCTCCACGCGCCAAGCGCCGGCGACCGCCCAGGCCGATTTCACCATAATCGTGGTCGCTGCGGGCGTAGCGGGGATGGCGCCTCGGTCGGGCTCATTCAGCCGCAGCCAGCTGGATCGCCGTATTGCGGCGCATGGCTCATGCCGGCACGCGATGGGCGCGTCTCCGGCCACATGCTACGAGTGGATGCCGGCGACGCTCCGCCGTGGTGGCATATCAGGCCATCCTCTCGATAAACTGCCCAGGCGCTGGGCGACCGTCGCGCCGATGGCGGCGGCGGTGCAAATCACGCGCGCCGATCCCGCTAAACGGGCCTCGGGACCAGTTGTTTGAGCGTTGCGGTCATCGAGACTTGAGCATCTAAAGCCGGCAGCAGGCAGTCACCAATGGGCAATCGCTGCACGCGTTGCCCACCAGGAATTGCCCCAGTCACCAGGTGCCAGCGCTGGCGATGCGCCCCCGCCGCAACCAGCTGAGATCACAAGCACGTGCTGATATCTCCGCTTGGGCAGCTGGCGCGGCGCGCGGTGGAGCAACACCCAGCAGAACAGCCTTCGCGAGGATACCGTGGCATGCTGACCGCAGCGAAAGTGATTCTCCGCTCAGGCTGATCGAGGGCTTGACCGAGTTCATCGGGTCTCTCGATGACATACCGCCTTTGCTGGCCATTTCCTGGATTTCCGTTCGCCGGGAAGACGGCGCCAGGTGCTCGAAGTAATCCAGCTCGGCGCGATTCTCGCCATCCTCTCGTCTATGCGGCCAAACTCACCTGGCTGCGTCGGCTTTTTCACCGATGCGCGAAACCGCCGTTTCGTCATAGCGGTGCTCGTCGCCTTTCTGCCCGCAATGGTGATCGGTGCCGGTGCGAAATTCATCGATCCGTGCTCAAGGCACCCTGGCTGGTGTGCTGCGCACCACGCTGATCGTCGTCGGCGGCGATCTCTGGTGGTCGACGGGATCCGCCTGGAGCCGCGCTACCACGACGCCATGGACCTGCCTGCCGATCCAGCACGGCCTTCGTGATCGGCTTGATTCTGCCTGGCTTCTGATCAGGGGTCTCGCGCTCAGGCTCCAGCACTCCGTTGGCGCGCGCTGCTGCTGGGGCCATTTAAACGCACGCGCGACCGGGTTCTCAATTCTTCTCTTCATCTCGACCTGTGGCGGCGCGTTCGCCTGATCTCTTCCCAAAATTACGCGGACTTACTTGGCCCCATCCGGAGGAGGGGACATCAAGGCGATCGGACTTGGCACCGTCGTGTCGTTCGTCGCCAGCGTCGTGGTGGCCTGCACTACCTCGACTTCAATCGGCTCCGGCACGGCTTTACCTATTCGCCTGGTGGCGCATCTTGGTGGGCGGCACAGGTTTGGCGCGCTCGCCGTTCTGGGCTGAGCGACCGCAGCTCTACGCAGCGTGCGGGGGGCGGCTTCGGTCAGCTGCCAGTGAGAGCAGCGCGATTTTCGAAACCCGCAGCTTTTCGATGGATGCGAGGCTCTCGCGGCAGCCGCGAGATGCGCGCCGCCAGCGCTGTCGCCGCCGGCTTGTTCGGGCGCCAGCAGCAAAAAGATGAGATCAACCGGCTCCTCGTCAGTGCCTCGAAATCGATCCGGCTCGTCAGGCGCGGCTCTTACGCCCGACTTGATGCTCTTCAACCAGCGCAGCCGGCCGTGCAGGATATGGCGATACCGCGGCCGACGCCCGTGGAGCCAACCGTTCGCGCGCTGCAGCATTGTCAGCTGCCGGCAATACGCCTGGCGTGGCGACGCTTTTGCGCTTTGCTAATACTTCTTGTTCTTACGACCTTCTGGCGACGGAATGACCGCTTCGGCGTTATCAGTCACAGTTCTGATCTCTCGGTTCCGTCAAACGCCCCGGCGCGCACGCCTGTCAATCTTTGTGCCGTCCTGCACGTCTCATTGCCGACATTCGTTCGGCTCAAACGTGCGCCTCTCTCGCCTGGCGTGCAGCCGGCAGCGGCACGCAACCTGAATTGGCGAGACATCCCCGTGGATGCCGACTTTAGTTAGGGCGTCTCCTGCGCCCTTGAGGCACAAATGCCACCGGATCCTGCTTAAAGCAATCTCCAATGTGGGCCGCTATTTACTGCCAGGTGTGGTGGAACCAGAGTTGCCACCACGATTCAACTCGCGCCGTGGCAGCCTGCACGGCGGGACAAATGCGATCAGAGGTTTCGGGGGTGTCAAACCAAGGCTCCCCGGTATCGCCGGCGTATGTCCGCAGCCGCACCCAAGATTACGCCGGCCTGGCATGTGGGGAATTCACGCCGGTTCCCGCGGGCGTCAGACATGACCGAGGCGAGCGCCATCTGCTTTTTCGCTGGATCGCTGGTTCGGGGAGGTATCCGCAGCGCCTCGCAGTGTTGGCCCGGTGCGTGGCAGGCGATGTCGATGCCGTCGCGCTTGAGCTGCTCGACGATCTTGTCATCGAAGCACCGCCTGCGCCTTTGTCATCAGAGCTGACGGATGCGGTGACGCACGGCTTCCGAGGAATGCGCCTCGCCGTCGGCGGAGGCGATCGCCAGTGAAGAAGTACTTCAGCTCGAACACGCCCCGCGGCGTGGACATGCTGTTGGAGGTGACGCGACTCACCGTCGACTCGTGCCATCTTGATGGCGTCCACCGCCACCACGCGCGGGGTTGAGCGGCTGAATATGCCGTAGGTGAGAAAGCCGTCCTGC
>ERZ1370068.9415-contig-8197_pt1 | contig 28919 bp, 51 predicted proteins | sample MGYA00561227_ERZ1370068 | MGnify/ENA primary metagenome ERZ1370068 (study PRJEB38410, sample SAMEA6850437) | metagenome | study: Metagenomic assessment of the ecological functions of the soil: analysis of the soil microbiota associated with the...
TTACGTATTAAGGCTGCCGTCCGATACTTTTGGCCAGTACTGTAAAGGGCGATTCCGGCGGCCCGTTGCTTCTCCGAGCGAGTTCTCCCAACCGGAGGCAGTACGGTACGATCCCGACCGGGACGTGTATTTCGTTCGGCAACTGGGGAGCCGGCGCACCTGGTGCGAGAAGGACAACAACGGATACCATCTCCCGCATGACTCCCGATGGCAAAGGTCGAGCAGCTCATGTCTCGTCGCCGGCGGCGATGGGTGCGGGCAACCTTGAATGCGCCGCGCGGGATGTTCATCGTCGGCGACACGCTATGGGTTGTGGACGCGGATGCGGTGCGGGCGTTCAACCGCCGCGCCGGTGCGCCGCTGGCGATCGGCGAATTCTCGGCCTACAAACTCCGGTTTCCCTCAACGACATCTTGCGGCCGGCCCTGATGGCAGAGTACGTGACCGACACCGGAACGAACCAGATCTTACCGGATCGCCGGCGGACGGTGACCGTCGCTCTCCGACGACTCCGGGGCTCGGCGGTCCAAACTGCGGGATCACCTGGGATGCCCAGGGACGGCAGTTTCATAGTCGCACCTTGGGGCGCGTCGGTGATCAAAGGCTGGGTGCCCGGCGGCAAGACTCTCAGCGATGTCGGGCGAAGCGCAGCTGCACGAAGTTCGACGGCGTCGAGATCCTCTCTGGAGATCGGGTGCTCGTGTCCAGCCAGAGCGATTCCAGCCTGCATGTGTTCGCGGGCGGAGCTGACCGTTCGATTATTCGCACCGGTGGCGCGCCCGCCGACATCGCCAGTCGACACCAGGCGGAATCCGGGTCGCGGTTCCGTCTCGCCGATCGCAACATGGTCGAGATCTGGGATCTTCCTCGACAGTAGCCAGAATGGCAAAACCGACGAGTCTCCCTTGACGGCGCTCGTCGGTGCGGAAAATCAATTGTCATCAATTGTCGAAGAATGGCAGGGATCGGAATCGGAACCGCCGACACGCGGTGATTTTCCAGTCCGCTGCTCTCACCAACGCTGAGCTACCTAGCCGCATTGCCCTGCAAGCTTGGACAGCACAATTAAGCGAATCGCGATCTTCGAATCAACGGTCGGTCCGCGGCTCCCGCTGCTTTCTGTCACGTATGGGTGCGTCGATCGCCTGCTCCAGCAGACGCGGAAGTTCTTCATCGGTGATGTTCCCGCCCAACTCGGCTTCACGAAAAAGGCAACCGTCGCCGGGCCGAGGCACCCGACTCTCGAAGCATATCCAGCCATCCTGGAAGGGCACCAAGGAACTGTCGGCCGCCGCGCTGGCCCTTGTCTGACCCGGAACTACAACCCATGCGCGCCATGGCAGTCCCCCTGACATCGGTGAATTCGCGAACGCCCATGACGGAGCGGTCGCGTCATTTGCGGTTCCAGATGATGTTTTCTTTAGCCGGTGCACTACCGCGTTTCGCGGTCCGGTGCCGGATCAGATTCTCACGGGCCGCTCGCGTCTCGACGGTCCTCGACGTTTCATGTGATCGCGCACTGGCGATTGTCTGTTTCGCTGCCATTCAGCAGCGAGGAGATTGTCCTCAGCCGACGGATCTTCTCCGTCGATTCAGCTCGACACTCCTTTCGCCTCGGCCTCACATGCTTCCTGGAGCTTACGTCCGGAGCTCGCTTTCCGCGTCCTCGAGTAAGTTCTGAAGTGGGTCGCGCTTTGGTGGCTGGGAAGAATCGGAGGGCATGGCTACTTCGCGATTGGACCAGAACTAGCCGTGCAAAACTGCTACCACTGTCCCGCTTCCTCAGGAAGTCGGTGTCTTTCCATGCAATGGCCGTAATCACCGACTCGATGCCGCCCCGAGTATTGAAGTCGCCAACTACGCGCATCCACTTCGGCGACGCGGCTGCCACCAGATCATCGAGGATTCTGTTGACTGCGCGCTCGTAGAAGATTCCGTCGTTCCGGAAGCTCCATAAGTACAGCTTGAGGCTCTTGAGCTCGATGCATTTCACCGCCGGCGCATAGGTGATCCGAATCAGTACCGAAGTCAGGCGCGCCGCCTTTCAGGAGCTCCAGCTCCGACGCGTCCGTTTCTACCCCCGCCGAGTGGGCAGAGCGATGTGAATTCCGAGCAGTCCATATGGATCTCGTAATCACGATTCGCGTAAGTGATTGTCAAACGTTTCGAGAAGCTCTGGCTTGGGCATGATCGAACGATGCACTCATGCCAGGTACGGATCAATCCGGAACGCGGCCTACTGATCGCGAAGCTTACGCGACATCTCCTCCAGGAGTCTCCGCTCATCACCAGTGAGACTCCCAATCCCGTGTTGCGAGATTTTGTCGAGCACCTGGTTCACCTTCGCCGCGTACTCCTTCGGCGTCTCTTGCTTCGGCATGTGCTGCACCGGTTTGCTCTGCCGCAACACCAGCGCATTGCTGCGCGCCACGACTTTCGTCGACGCTCCCGCCACGATCCCGCATCGGCGCCCGGTTGCGCGGCACTGCGCGAGGCATGTCTTCCGATTCGTCGGGGACAGCCGATACCCACCCTCTCACGCGATTGATACCGCCCACGGAGTACAGCTTCAGGAAGATCCAGCCAAATGCCATTCCGCCGACGTGTGCCGTCCAGTCGATTCGCGAGCTCGGCGAAAGCGCAAAGACGATGTTCATCGCCAGCAAGCGCCACCACCAGCCAGCGCAGACTTCATCGGAATGACGCCGAAAATGTAGACTTCCTCGTCAGGCCAACGCAGCGCGCGGGCGACGAGCACTCGCGCTGATCGCGCCCGACGCCACCGATGACAGCGGTGTGGCGCGCGAAGAAGATGCGCTACCGCTCCGCCCAACCCGCACCACAGGTAGAACTGGACGAAGCCTCCGGGTACCCCACTCCTGCTCGAGTCGTGGAGCAAACATCCACAGCGTGAACATATTGAAGGCAAGGTGCGCCAGCCACGCATGGACGAACATGTAGGTGCCGATGGTCCCACCACGCAGTGGGGAACCGCGCTGGATCGAGAGCGAGCGCCGAGTAAACGGCATCCGATCCAAAGAGCGTCAGCTGCAGGAAATGGATCCCTATGTTCAGGGCGAGCAGCCACTGAACAGCGCGCGTCATTCGCGGTGAGGATTCTGTTGCGTCGGTACATCTCGCCCATGCTTCCTGCTTCCTGAGACCTACATCCTGAAACCCAGCGCCTGACGCAGGGTTCCGGGTTCCACGCTTCGCGCTTCCTGCTTATGCCAAAGCGAGCCTCGACGATTCGCTCGCACAACTCGGGAAAGCTGATTCCCATTGCCGCCGCGCCCTGTGTGTATCAGACTGAGCTCGGTCATTCCCGGCAACGTGTTTGCCTCCAGGCAGTAGAACTCGCCCTCCGTCGTCAGCCTGAAATCTATCCGCGCATACCCCCGAAGCTTGAGCGCCTTGAACGCGAGCAGTGCCTGCTGCTGAACCTTTTCGGTTGCTTCCTTCGATAGCTTGGCGGGGAATCCTCCACGCGCCATTCCGCCGTGTACTTGCACTCGTAATCATAGATCTCGTGCTTGGAGATGATCTCCGCCGACGGGAAGGGCAACGTCTCCGAGAACCCCCACAGTGAGCTCCCGACCTGGTACGAAGCGCTCGATCATCACCTCGTCGTCGTACTTGCTCGCTTCCTCGATAGCCCCTGCCAGATCTTCACGTTTCTTCACCACCGACAGGCCAACCGTCGACCCCTGCTTCGACGGCTTCACCACTACCGGCAGTCCAGAATTCCTTCGACCTGCTCCGTCGTCACTGGGGACATCAGCCAGTCCGCGGTCTTCACTTCCTCCATACGGAACAAGCTTCTTCGAAAGATCCTCGTCCATCGCCAGCGCACTGGAGAGATGGCCGCTGCCGGTGTAGCGGACGTTGGCCATGTCCAATAGCGCCTGAATCGTCCCGTCCTCTCCTGACCGCCGTGGAGGGCAAGGAACACGACGTCGGCGCCCTTGATCTCCTTCATTGAGGTGAGGTTCGGCAGAAACGGTCCCTTCCGCGAATTTTGAGAGCTCTTCGAGGGAAGGGGGCCTCGTTCCAACCTTCCCGGTACTGAGCTCGCGCTCTTCGCTCGCGCTAATCAGACCGCGCGCCGGGTCGAGCGGCGTCACATCATGTCCCCGACTTCCGCAGTGCCTGGACAATCCTGATGCCCGACGCAAGTGAGACGTTGCGCTCAGAGGATGTTCCACCCATGAGTACCGTGATCTTCACATAGTACCGTGATCTTCAAAGGCCTTCCCGTTCTTATCGTGACATCATGAAGTGCAGCATGTCGGACCGGGTCACGATTCCCTGGACGACTCCGTGCTCCTGGACCAGCACCGCCGGATTTGCTTTCGACAGCAGGTTTCACCACGCTGTCGACCGGCTGATCGGATGCCACCATTGGGAACGGCGAATCCATTATTTCGCTGACCGTGGTATCCAGCAGCTTCGGATTCTCGAGACTCTTCTGACGACAGTGACCAGTCGCTCACTGACCCGACGCAGTTTGCGCCATCCATCACCGGAAGCTGCGACACATCGTGCAGAGCCATTAGCCCAATTGCCTGACGCACCGTCGCGCCCGGGTGCAACGCTCACCACTGCCGGCGCTCCACCATTCTTTCTGCCCAGCACGCTGTGGAGAGCGATTCTCGGCGCGTCGAGCATCTGGTTCTCGCGCATCCACTCGTCGTTGTAAAGCTTCGACAGATACCGCTCGCCTGTGTCGCAAAGCATCGTCACGACCATCGCATTGGGATCGTCGAGCTCGCGCGCGATGTTGAGCGCGACCGCTGTGATGAGTCCCGACGAGCCGCCGACGAACAGTCCTTCCTCGCGGGTGAGCCTGCGGGCCATGGCGAACGATTCCTTGTCACTGACGGTGTAGTACCCGTCGATGACGCCCATATCGAGAGTGCCCGGCAGCTTGTCCTGTCCGATTCCTTCGACTTTGTACGGAGTTCCTTCGATCTTGTTCTTGCCCTTGCTCCGCCACGTACTCAGCCAGTATCGAGCCGACAGGGTCACCGGCAATGATCCGCACCCTCTTGTTTCTCTCTTTCAGGTAGCGCCCGACACCCGTAAGTGTGCCGCCGGTGCCGGCGGACCCACACGAAGTGCGTGATCTTGCCGCCAGTCTGCTCCCATAGCTCGGGGCCGGTTGTGGCGTAGTGCGCATCCGGATTCGCGTCGTTGTAAAACTGGTCGGCCAGAATCGCGTTGGGCGTTTCCGCGGCGATGCGCTTGGCCATCATCAGGTAGTTGTCCGGGATGGTCGGGAGGAACTGCCGTCGGCGTCACGATCACTTCGGCGCCGAATGCCTTCAGCAGCCGGACCTTCTCCTGCGACATCTTGTCGGGCATCGTGAAGATGCATTTATAGCCGCTGCAGCGCGGCGGCGATCGCCAGGCCAACGCCGGTATTGCCGCTGGTGCCTTCGACGATCGTGCCACCCGGTTTCAGCTGTCCTTCTCGCTCGGCGCGCTTCGATGATCGGAAGACCGATTCGATCCTTGACCGAGCCGCCCGGGTTGAAGAACTCGGCCTTCGCGTAGACAGGCGTGCGAATGCCGCGCGTTACGTGATTGAGCTGGATGAGTGGCGTCCACCCGATCGTGTCGAGGACGCTGTCATACGGCTGCAGGTTGCGCTCGTTCGTCATCACCGACTGGTTTTGCGTTTCGTCGTCGTTTTGCGCGCGGTCGTCTTGCTCGCCGTCGACGTTGGCTCTGGTGGCTCTGCCTTGGCGGTATCGACCGAGCTGGCAGTGCTGCTCGCTGCGACGGAATCGCGCTTGATGATCGAATCACCGGCCAGCGGCGGCGCGTCGGGATGCCTGAAATAGACCGGTAGCAGAATGGAAACGGGCACTGGCTGGTCCCATCGTCTTTGCCGGCTCGAATCTCAGATCTCGCGACCCTTTCATCGCCGCTGAATCGAGCGCCGTGAAGCCCGATGTCTCGGCGATCCGTGTCGAATCGGGCACGATTGCGCCGTTGCTGTCGATGAAGATGCGCAGCGTGACGTTGCCCTGAACTTTCTGGGCGTAGAGCGCCGGCGGGTAGCGGAAGGGCAGCTCCTTGTTGAGCATCACTGGCGCAACATCCGGCTGGCGGCCGACCGTCTGAAAGTGAAGGCTGGAGCTTCTCCCTTTACAGCCGGCGACGACCGTCAGCGCAAGAAGGAGCAACCGCCCGGATCGGGCATCATGGTCAAGCCGTGCCCTCCACTCGCTTCGCTTCATCGGCGAGACGGGCAAGCATCTCCAGCGCCTGGATTGGCGTCATCGCGTTTGGGTCGATGTTTCTCAGCTGCTGCACGACCGGATGCGTCATGACACTGAACAGAGCCAGCTGATCACCATCCGCGGCCGGAGCGCCGTAACGACGCATTGCCTGGATCGCGGCACGATCTGTTCCGCTTCCAGCAATCGAAGCAGCTCTTTGGCGCGGTCTAGAACCGCCGGCGGTAATCCCGCCAGTCTTCCCACCTCGATTCCGTACGATCGGTCCGCGCCACCAGGCTGCAGCCGATGCAGGAACAGAACCTGATCGCCGATTTCACGGACCTGAACGTTATAGTTGCGTACTGCTACTAAAGTATCGGCCAGCTGAGTCAGCTCGATGGTAGTGGGTCGCGAAGACCGTCTTGCACTTGACCGAGTCGTGTAGGTGTTCGCTGACCGCCCAGGCGATCGAGATCCCATCATAGGTCGATGTGCCGCGGCCGATCTCGTCGAGCAGAACCAGGCTACGTGATGTGGCGGTGTGGAGAATTGCGCTCGTCTCGGACATTTCCACCATGAAGTGTGGACTGCCCGCGCACCAGGTTGTCGCTCGCTCCGACCCGCGTGAAGAGGCGATCGACGATACCGATGCGCGCCTTCGAGGCCGGGACGAAGCTTCCCACCTGCGCCATCAAAACGATCAGACCAACCTGCCGCAGCACGGTCGACTTCCCGGCCATGTTCGGTCCGGTGAGAATGATCATCCGCGCGTCTTCGCTCAGGGGACATCATTCGGGATGAACTTCTCCCTCGGCATCATCCGCTCCACCACCGGATGGCGGCCCGCCGAGATCTCGAGTGAGAAATCATCGGTGAGCTCTGGACGTGTATAGCCTTCCTTTGCGGCAGCCTCGGCGAACGACGCCAGCACATCCAGTTCGGCAATGATTTGCAGAAATCGCCTGCAGCCGCCCGATCTCTGCACCGATTCGTGAGCGAACGCTCTCGAACAACTCGCGCTCGCGCTCTTCCACGCGCTCGGCGGCGGTAAGAACTCTCTCTTCGTAGTCCTTGAGCGGGCGTTACGAAGCGCTTCGGCACCAGCGAGTGTCTGCCTTCGCTGATAGTCGGCAGGCACAAGATGAGGTAGTTGCTGTTGGTTACCTGATGAAGTAACCGAAGATCTTGTTGTAACCGACCTGAGCGAGCTTATTCCCGGTACGCGCTCGCTCCTCCGTCTGTATGCGGGCGATTCATCCTTTCCGCCGTCCCGGAGCGCGCGCCACTCGTCCAGCGATTTGTCGATTCCTTCGCGCACGCTTGGTTCGTCACCGATCGCAATCGGAGGGCGATCGACCAGCGTGCGAACTATCTCGTCACTGATGTCCGCACAGCTATCCCACAAATCGGCGTATGACGGCCGAAGGCGATGTCGCCTTCGGTACCTGCAGCGACGCGCGCCCGGATCAGAGCCGCTTCGACCGCAGGGAGTCTGGCGAATGGAATCACCCAGGGCGCGGGAGCTCCCGTGGCGAAGCACGACCGGCGGCAGACTTTCCAGCAAGTCGTTCGACGTCACGCACGCCATCGAGCGCTTCGCGAAGCGCCGATCGAACCGAGTGCGTCTCCAAGCGCGTCCACGGCCGCGAGGCGGGCTGTGATCCGGGCGCGATCGATCAATGGCGCCAACAACCACTGGCGAAGAAGACGCGCACCCATCGGCGTCAGTGTTCGATCCAGTACACCGAGCAGCGTGCCCGAGGTTTCTCCCACCCCGCATCGACTCCACTCAGCTCGAGATTCGGCGCGTCATCTCGTCAAGCGGCATGCTTCCACCCGGCCTGTCCATGCGCGGTCGCGCCAGATGCGGCATCCCGACGGCTGTGGCTCGCTCGAGATAGCGGAGTAAGGCTCCGGCCGCACCTACCGGCGCGGAATCGGTGGTTTCTATTCCGAACGCTTCGAGTGAGTTGACCGCGAAATGTTTGGTGAGGTGATCACGCGCGAGCTCGGAGTCGAACTCCCAGCAGATCCCGCTCGGTCACCATCGGACCTTCCTCACCCAGCGGTCCTTTAACCAGGTGCGCCAGGGTACTGACTGCGCGGGGCAGGATCACTTCGCGCGGGTGAACCGCGACAGCACCGATTCCAGATCGCGAAGGTTGCAGCTGGTGAGCTTGAGCTCACCAGTCGACAAATCCGTGGCTGCAATGCCGACCGAGTCGCCGATCTGTGTCAGTGCGCACAGGAAGTTGTTCCCGCGTGCCGTCGAGCAGATCATCTGGAGAATGCCGCACCGGAGTGATCGTCTCCACCACTTCGCGCCGGACGAGGCCCTTCGCCAGCTTCGGATCTTCCGTCTGTTCGCAGATCGACACCCGAAAAGCCCTGCCGAATCAACCGGCGCAAATATTCTCCGGCTGCTTTTACCGGAACGCCGGCCAGGGGAACCTCGCTCGCGCCGCCGTTATTCCGGGAAGTGAGCGTGAGGCCGAGGGTCTTCGACGCAACCTCTCGGCATCCTCGTAGAACATTTCGTAGAAATCGCCCATCCGGAAGAACAGAATCGCGTCCTGATGACGCGACTTGATCTCCCGGTACTGCTGCATCAAAGGAGCTGATGCGGTGCGACTCACCGTGCCGGTGCTCTCACTACGAATCCGTCCATGTGTTTTGGCCTTGAGGCGTTTGAGCTCGTCTTCAGCGTTCTTTTCTGTCGTGTAGCGTCCGATTCTAACGCGAAATGGCGCGACAGATCCATCGACTCTCGCATCGTAGCCACGCTTTTTGAGCGTCGACACGAGGGCTTCTGCTTCTGACTTATGGTTGTAGGCTGCAACCTGCACTGGAATATCCACTTGTCGCGGTCGATGCGGCAGCCGTTGATGCAGCAGGTTTGGCCGGAGTTGGTGCGGTTGTCAGTAGCTGCTTTCACTCGTCGGCTTTTCAACGGGCGTCTTCGGCGCCTTCAAGGGATCGACGATGCTTGGTTTTGCATCGTTGGCTTCGGCCGGAGGCTTTGGTCGCGGTGCCTGCACGACCGTGTCAGGCGAGGCTGCCGGAACGGGCTGCTCCGTCCTTGTCGTAACTGTGCTCGTTGGTGCCGCACTGGTTTGTGGCGTTGGGCTAGTGGGTGCCGACACCATCGCAGCTGCCGTTGACGAGACACCGCTGTCCCTGATACTGGATCTGATTCTTCAGCTCGACTTCGTTGCTGTCGGCCTGAGCCTGCGCGTTGGCGTTAGCCGCACAGGCATTCGGAATGTCGCTTTTCTCGAAGAGCACGCGTGCAGTCCAGTAGCTGGCACGTGCCAGTGATTTGCTGCGCGGGTAGTCGCGCGGAATTCGTTGCAGGTGAGCAAGTGCCCCATCGCGGTCGCCGCGCGCGAGTTCGAGCTGCGCCAGCCGCAGGAGAGCATCAGCCGCCTGGGGGGCGAGCGGATAATCGACCACTATATGCTTGTAATCGCTTTCGGCGTCCGCAGCGCTCGCGGCAAGACTGGCTCGCCAGAAAAGCGCTTGCGGATACAAGAGGGCTATAGGTGGTGTCGCAGCGATGACCGAATCGATCAGTGCCCTTCCTGCCGCTCCGTTTCCATCGCTGACGAGTTGCTGCGCTCTCACAAAAACCGGATCCACCGGTCGCGGAGCAACCTGGGCATCAGCGGTTGTCGCGCTTGAGACATAGCAGGATAGCTGACCGCGAACATCCATCTAAACATCTCACTACTCTCCTATTCATTCACGCGGCCGCGGTATTCGCGTCGGCCGCGCATAAGCCAAGTATCAGAGAAGCGAGCAATTGCTCCTCGGAGGAAACCCTGCTCTCCTTCATGAGCAACGTCGGCTTCGAGCAGGAATCGAGCGCGCTATCGAGTGATTCGCGACTCCAGCGCTCCGTCGCACGAGTCCAGACGGCAGCCGCCGATCCCCATGGTCTGCCGGTAAATGCTCCCGTCTCCCTCAACAGGTTGAAGTACTCCTGGGACAAGCGTGCCCTCGGAAGACCCTCGTCGAGTTTGGCACGTCCCCATGAGATCGCGAGCATCTGTAAGATCGACAAAGCATTGACGACCGAGACCTCCCGATCGTGCTCGGCTGGGAGAGGACGTGGGAACCAGATCCAGCGCGCGCGACTACATTTCGATCGACAACCGCATCCAGTAGATCCGACAAGGTTTCCCCGCGCCGGACTCCAACGGCAGCGGCAACCGCATCCTCACCGATTTCTCGTCCGCTGCCCTCTACAAAGCTTGCCAGCTTATCCAGCTCGCCAGCCAGTTGATGGAGGTCATTGCTCGACCGCTGCCTGGAGGAGCTCGATAGCTGGCTCGCTGATCCGGACGCCAAGCGCGGTATCAGCGTGATGCGCTATCCAGCGGGGGATCCTGTCGCCCGACAGTGGATCAAACTGAAGGGAGTGCTCATCGACGAGAGCGTCGTAGTCGATCTTGGAGCCGGTCGGCACCACCATTATGAGCAGGAGATCAGGCGCAGGCTTCTGAGGTAGTCCTCGAGGGCCTTGCGTGCCTCCTTCCTTAGAGCAGCCGTCTCACGCAGCACGACCACTCTTCTCTCGGCCATCATCGGTGGAGTCGACAGCAATACGCTTAGCGATTCCCATCCAGGTCGTTGCCGCGACGGACATCGAGGTTGAAGTCCTTTTGCCGCCGGCTCGACTGCAGCTTCGACCAGCTGACGAATCGCTTCGTCTTTCTGGTATTCGTCGTCGCCAGCGATGTAATCAAGCGCCGTCAAATGATCGGCGCTTTATCGCATCACGCAGTGTTTTGAGGAGGATGCAGACATCCTCAGAAATATATCGGCCGCTGTTTAGGGCTGCCGATGCTGTCGAGCGTTGGCGCGTGTAGTTAGCCGAGCTCGAGCTTGTTGTGCGCAAAACGGACCGGAACCTGCTCGGCGAAAAGCGCCGCCGGCCAAATGGTCAATCCGGCTGGAACGCGACGCAACTATTGCCGGCGACGGGTTGGTGATTGGCGTGAACTCGGCCTCAGGTGTAGTGGCCACGACCGGGGCCATGACGAGATCAGGCGACACATTGGCGTGATCGTACAGGGTAGTAGCGATGTAGCCGATCATCACCACGCTCGCCAAAGCTGCCGCGAAGGTCCCGAATCGTAGGTTGCGCTGAGTGGCCACCATCTGCTCAGCCTGACAGGCCTTTGAGACGCGACTGGAGCCGCTGCGAGAAGTCCGCTGAAGGCTCTATCGAGGGAAGGTTTCTGAAGAGCCAGAAGCGCCCGGCGGATTTTCGCATCGTGCTTCGCGCAGCTCTCACATTCAGCGATGTGCTGCTGCATGCGAACCAGCTCGATACCGGCGATGGTATCGTCTACAAAATGCAAGGTGCTGATCACAAAACTCGCGACAATCCATGGAGATAGGCTGAGGGTTCGGAAACAGGTACCCGCTAGTGGGGTGCCGGTTCCCGAACCGACGAGCCTAATCTACATATGGAGCAATGATTTCCGCGAACGAGTTTCTGGCCCTGTTGAGCCGGGACTTGACTGTTCCAAGATTGCACTGCGTGATCTCCGCGATTTCCTCGTAGGACTTGCCCTCGAGCTCGCGCAGCATCGAGACACATTTCTGTGATGCTCGGGAAGCTTCGCTACGCTTTCCTCAACGATCTCCCTCAAATGACGCTTCCGGTACATGTCATCCGGCCGTGAGGTCGCGTCTTCAAACTGAAGCGGACGATCCTCGTCCTGGAAGTTCTTCTGAACCGTCTGAAAGAGAACCAGCGGATTGCGAGAGCGGTTTCTCAGCTCGTTCTTCGCCAGATTCGACGCGATCGTATAGACCCAGGTCGAGAACTTCTTCGAGCGATCGAAGCGGTGGAGATGCCTGTAGACCCGGATGAAGACTTCCTGCACCAGATCCTCCGCTTTCTCCCGATCACCAATTGTGCGGTAAACGAAGTTGAGCAGGCGAGTCTGGTAGCGGGTCACGAGCTCCGAGAAGGCGCGCTCCTCACCACCAAGAAATGAGGTAACGACGGCTGAGTCGTCCATCGCCTGCAGACGTTCCCGGACGGTCTGTACCTCAACCGCTATTGCTTGCTTACGGACGATGTCAGCCATATTCCTCTCCTTATATGAGAGACACTCATAGCCTCTCAGCTATTCACATCTCTACTGGAACTTTCTCCAGTTCGTCTTTAGTGCAGGCGTCATGCCCGACGTACTACTGATCGTAACTAGATTACCTGTCAATGAGTTACGGAATTGGGCTTAATCCTGAGCTTGTCCAGATTCTGCCAATTCCGTCCTATTTCCATGACAGGACAGCGTCTTTTATTGATTAGACGCCAATTTGGCTCGAAGGGTTAACGACCGGCGCGGAACCCTGCGGCGAACAAGCAGACCAAGCGCGGATTTCCCATCCCGGATCTCGCCGGCTTCGATCATTTCCAACGCTCTGGAAAGCCGCATTGGGTGGAGATCCAGGAATTCATCCGCCTCATGCTTAGTCTCACCAGCAACCAATCCGGTTGCCATGTAGAATGTGGATTTTTCGTCCGGTGAACCCGGGCGTCGTATACATGGTCAGCAGATAGTCCAGCTGCTCAGCCGTGCAGCCCGTCTCCTCCTTGAGCTCGCGGAACGCTGCAGTCCCGGGGTCCTCGCCCGGATCGAGCCTTCCCGCTGGAATCTCATAGAGGTATCCATCCGCGGCGTACCTGTACTGGCGGATCAGAAGGACCTGCGGATCGCCTCCGCGCGGATCGCTGAGGAACGGAACGATCGCGCTCGCTCCCGGATGCCTGATCATCTCCAGCTCTCCGGTCGAGCCATCCGGGAACCTGACCGTATCCACGTCCAACGAGATGATCTTGCCCGTATAGGCGCGCGTGGATTTCACGCGGCCGGGCTCCTCCGCGTTCTTCGCCACTTCTCTAGGATTCGTGGTATCTGGAGATCTCCAAGCTCGAGCTGCGCTAGTGACTCACGAATGACATTCGCATCGCCGACCACCACCGTTTGGAGGTCGTCCGGATGGAGGTGGGCTCTCGCCGCACGCAGAACGTCGTCCACCGTCACTCCGCGGATGTTGGTTCTGTAAGTCGTCGTAGTAGTCGGACTGGGAGTGCGTAGATCACGAGCGTCGCCAGCGCGGATGCTATCGCTGCTGTCGTCTCGTACCTGATCGGGAAAACACCATCGAGATAGTCCCGCGCCAGCGAAAGCTCGTCTTCCGCAATCTTCGCGGCGCGAATTCGCTCGATCTCGAGAAGTATTTCGCGGAGCGCCGGCGTCGTCACCTCACTCTGCACTGCAGTTGAGACGACGAAAGGACCGGGTCCTCTCACGCCAATCGATAGAATGAAGACGCGCCGTAGGTGTAACCGTGCGCCTCGCGAAGATTCAGGTTGATTCAGCGACCCGAACAGCCCGCCCAGTACCGGCATTCATCACCAGCGTGGGAAAGAAATCCGGGGTCTTCCGTGGCAGGCCAACGTGTCCGATGCGCAGCTCCGACTGCGGCGCATCCGGTTTATTGATTATGTGAACGGTTTTACGATTCGCCCGGGAGTTGCTATGATCTGCCTGCGCTCGCTGGTGCCCGATGCTAACCCTTGAACGCTTTCGTCATCAGCGTCCGGACTTCATCGGCCGATACGTCGCCAGCCACGACTACCGTCGTCGAGCCCGTACGATAACGCGCCCGGTAAAATTCCTCGACGTCATCCCGCGATAGTCCACTTACACTCTCGCTGCTTCCTTCATCAGGCTTCGAGTACCGGGAGCCCTGCGGAATACAGAAATTCTGAGAACTTTTCGTCCGCTAATCCGCGCGGCTCGGTCTCCAGCTGCAGAATCTCCGCCAGGCGCTCCGCCTTCGAGTCGCTCCACCTCCCTTTCGGGAACGCCGGCTCGCCCAGAACCTCTCCCAGAAGAGTGGTCGCCTCATCCATTCTGTCCGAGAGCATCGTGAGCCTTGCAAACGCGCTGTCCCAGTCCGCACCGGACTCTACCGACGCTCCGAGAAGCTCGAACTTTTCCGCCAACTCAGCTCCGCTGAAACGAGCTGTACCCTCCAGCAGCAGACCCGCTGTCAGTGCAGCGACTCCTTCCTTACCAGGCGGATCGTCGGCAGATCCGGCATCGTACGATCACCAACACGGTGACGACCGGGAGCTTGGCGACGGGTGCGGTTACCAGCCGGATACCGCTGGGTAATCTCTCGTCGATGAAGTCCGGGAAAACGATAGCTTCGGACTGGACCTGGCTTGGGCGGAGTGAAGTCACCATCAGGTTGCACCGGCGGCCGCGCATAGCATGCTTTCCGACTCGACTCCTTCTCTCGGCACATACAGGAGGCTGGCGCGGTTGTCTTCGCCGAATCTCTCGGCGACGAAGGCGGTTCACGCGCTCCACCGTCACGGAGCGGTAGCGCTCAGCCTGCTCATTTATCCAGTTCCGGTTTGCCGAAGTAAGTGGCAAACATGGACAGCCTGTCGGCTCTCTCGCCACGCCGATTGGAGCGACGCGACCAGATCCGTTTCGATCAGTGCGATCGCTCTTTCCACCTCTTCTCCCGACGCACCATCGCGCTTGGAGTGCGTCGATCTCGCGGTCGACTTCTTCCTCGAGCTGAGCTACGGGAATCTCCGGCCTCGCCGTAACGTCGACCACCAGTAGAGTCGGATCCCCTTTGCCAGATCGAAGGTGAACGCGCCCGCGTCCGCGGCGATCTGCCGCTCGCGAACCAGCGCCCGATGCAGCCGACTTCCCTTTCTCATTCCGAGCGCGCCGACGCAACGCTGGCCGCGTAGTACTCCTCGCTTCCGAACACCGGCGAACAGAAATGCCATGAATGAGGCGTGGCAGACTGACGATTGTCGTAGCCACGACTTCGCGCAGCCGACTGCCGAACACCGGCGGCAGATTCATCGGTCGCCAGGGGCGGCTTTCCTTTGCCCCTCGGAATCGGACCGAAGTATTCCTCGATCAGCGACCGTGCCTGTACTGGGTCGAAATCGCCCGCGATCGACAGTACCGCGTTGTCCGGGTGTAGTACGTCGCAAGAACTGACCGATGTCGTCGAGGCGACGCCGCCGAGAGATCCTCCATCGACCCGATCAGAGAGTGCTGAAACGGATGCGATGGCGGAAAGACCAGTTCCTGCATTTTTCCAGCATCGTACCGTAGGGCTGGTTGTCCACCGCCCAGCGACGCTCGTTCTTAACCACGTCGCGCTGGGTATCGAGCTTTTCCTGGGTCATTGCCGGAAGCAGTTCGCCCATTCGATCCGCCTCCAGCCACAGAGCAAGGGCCAACTCGTTGGAGGGGATCGTCTCGAAGTAGTTGGTTCGCTCCAGCCAGGTGAGATCCATTGAGCGTGCCACCGGCCCGCTGAATCAGCTCAAAATGCTCGTTCGACCCGACGTGGGCCGATCCCTGAAGAGCATGTGCTCGAACAGGTGGGCGAACCCCGTGCGCCCGATCTTTTCGTTCGCCGAACCGACGTGGTACCAGAGATTGACCGCTGCGATCGGCGCCGTATGATCTTCCGACAAAGTGACAAACAAGTCCGTTGTCGAGGCGAAAGGTTTCTACCGGAATTCGCATTGACGTAAATTGCCCGCCATGCAAACCCGTTGGAACCCCCTCGTAAGCACGTGATTGTCGCCTACGTAGTTCTCGCGCTCATTTTCAGCGCGCTGATCCTGCTATGGCACAAGCAGGAGCGAATACTCTTTCAGCCACCCGCGCTGACAGAAGACGTCCCGATTGGCGGTCGCGTTGGTTACGAAGCCGTCGACGGGCAAATGCTCGCCGGCTTCATCGTTGGCGACCCGCACCATGCTCGCGGAGTTCTCGCTCTGCTTTCACGGAAACGCCGATCTCGCGGTGTGGCGGCTTGGCTGGGCCCGAGCGGTAGAGCATCGCACCGGCTTCGCCGTTTTCCTTGCCGAATACCGCGGCCTACATGTCACTCGGCGGATCGCCGACTTACGCCAGCTACCAAGCTCGACGCACGCGCCGCGTACGATCACGTTCGAGTTGCGTATGCGCGTCGATCGGAGACATGTCGTCTTCTACGGTCACTCGCTGGGGAGCGCGGTAGCAGCGGAGCTGGCGGAAGTTCATCCGCCGGCGGCCTTGCTGCTCAGAGTCGCCATTTTCATCCGCCCGTGCCATGGCGAGACTGATCGTCTCCCCGCCCGTAGTTCTGGTTTGGCGTGCGATTTCGCGCATCCACTTTGATACGGAGACGATTAGTTGCTGAAGCTCGACGTGCCTGTTTCCGTTGCCCATGGAAAGCGGGACCGCATCGTTCCAGTGAAAATGGGATCGGACGTCTATGAAGCGGCCAAGGTTAAGGGTCAACTTCTGCTCGTCGATCAGGCAGGGCACAACGACGTCGCCGAGGTCGCTGGCGAGGAGTACTGGCACTGGCTCCAGAAAGGCGCCTGGAGCCCGCCGCCGTTCCCACCACGAAATAAAAGGGCACGACCGAAGCCGTGCCCTTCCTTGAGAGAGACTGACCACTACTACTGAATTGGTCGGCCGGCCATATCTCTGATCGAGATCGGTCCGATGTTGGTGGACTTCAATCCTTGCTCGATCGTCTTCCGGTCGCCCACGATCACGATCGCGAGAGAACCGGGATTGATGTACTGCTGGGCAACCCGGGCAACGTCGGCCTGGGTGACCGCCTCGACGCTCTGCACGTAGTTGTTGTAGTAGTCGAGCGGCAGTCCGTACATCGCAACGGGCACCAGTGCGGCGGCAATCTGCTGCGTCGTCTCCGAAATTCCCCGGCAGCTGCAGCTGCAGGTATCGCTTGGCCCTCGACAGTTCGTCGGCAGGGACCGTTTGTCTGATTGCGTTCAGCTCTTTCATGAACTCGAGCAGCGCCGAGTCGGATTTCGCAGATACGATCTCGGCGGATGCGCTGAACGGTCCGGCAGCGCGTCGCATGTCGAAGCGTGACCCCGCACCGTAAGTGTATCCACGTGCTTCACGAAGATTCTGATTTAGACGACTGGTGAAGGATCCGCCCAAAATCGTGTTCATTACCGTCAGCGCGAAGTAATCCTTCGTGGACCGAGGTACACCGACGGCACCAATCCGGAAGGAGGATTGAGCCGCGCCTGGTTTATCGACCAGGTAGATGGTAGTTGTCCCTGCCTTGGGGGCATCCGAGTACGTTAGCTGTGGGACATCACCCCGCTGCCAGCCTCCAAACAGTGCATTGATTTTCTGCTCAATCTGCGCCGGGGTTACATCACCGACGATGATCATTGTAGCGTTGTTCGGCTTGAAGTTGGCCTGGTAGTAGGCCTGCAAATCAGCGGTTGTCAGCGATGAAACCGTGGCCTCGTTGCCGATCAGCGGAGCACCATACGGGTGAAGCACTTCCATAGAGAATCGCCGGAAAGACGAGGTTGGCGATCGCTGGTCCCTGATCCCGCAACTGAAGCAACTCGGTCAGGCGATTCTTCTTGATCCGCTCGAACTCGTTAGCCGGGAACGACGGATAGGAGCGCCACATCCGCGAAGAGGGCGAGCGCGCTGTCCGAAGCTGCGCTGTCGGTGTGTGCAGCGAGAGTGTGCTCGACTCCCAGCTGGCCTGTGGAAAGAGGCTGATCCCCAGGAACGAAGTCTGATCAGCGATGTCGAGGCTCTTCCGGGTCGTCGTTCCTTCCCTCAGCATCGCCGACGTCAGATTGGCGACACCCGTCTTGCCTGTCGGATCCGCGGTACCTCCACTTCCGACCAGAAGAGCGAAGTCCGCCAGCGGCAGCTCGTGCTGCTCCACGATCATCAGCTTCAGTCCATTCGGCAGCACTCGCGTCACTATCGGAGGCAGCGACACGCGAGGCGGCGGGCCGAGCTCGGGCGGTTTGGTTCTATCAATGGTCCCCCTGTGCCCGAAGCGCGGTACCAACCATGGTAAGGGTCGCGACGGCAGCAACCGTGCGGAAGCCTCATCGATCACCTCCGCTCGCGCTTAGCATCATCCCTTTCTTTCCCTCAGGGACTACTGTAAGCACGATTTTGTGGCGGCCGAGGTAGGCCTTCGCCACCCGCTGCACATCGGCTGCGGTCACCCGGTCATAACGCGCGGCGTCCTGCTGCACGTAATCGGGGTTGCCGATGAAGTAGTTATAGGAGTTCAGCACTCTCCCGCCTTCCCCAGAACGCTGGCAAGGCGATTCAGGAAGCTCGGCCTTGTGATGACATTCCGTGCCCGCTGCAGTTCGCGTTGGGTGACGCCGTTGGTAATTACATTCGCGATCTCGGCCTGAACGACACGATCAATATCGGCGACTTTCTGACCAGGTTTCGGCGTCACATCAATCTGAAACTTGCCGTCCAGCCGCGAGCCATCCTGGAAGGCGCTCACGTTCTGCGCCGTCTGCATCTCGTAAACCAGCTTTTGTAGAGACGTGAGTTCTTGTCGTTGGCGACGATCTGCGCCAGCAGATCAAGCGCCGCGTCATCGGGCGAGAAGCCTCTTGACGGTGTGCCATGTGTAGAAGAGCCGCGGCAGCTGAACCTTGTCCTCGAGAACGAGGAAAGTGTCTCGCGGAATCGTAACAGCGTTGGGACCGTTACTCGACGCTTCACCTCCGGGCCACGCGGGATGCTCCCGAAATACTGTTCGACGAGCTTCTTCACTGTCGCCGGATCGAAGTCGCCGGCGATGGTGAGCGTAGCATTGTTGGGCGCGTAATATGTCCTGAAGAAGTTCTGAACATCGGGCAAGAGACGCGGCGCTGAGATCCGCCATCGACCCGATCACCGGCCACGAGTACGGGTGCGCCTTCGGGTAGAGCGCTGCCAGAATGATCTCGTCCGCGCGGCCATGTACGGTACGTTGTCGACGCGTTGTCTCGCGCTCATTCTTGACTACGTCACGCTGAAGATCGACCTTCGCCAGATCCATTGTCGGCAGCAGGAACCCCATCCGATCGGAGTCGAGCCAGAGAGCGAGCGCCAGCGCGTTCGACGGTAGGGTCCTCGTAGTAATTGGTCCTGTCCTCGGTGGTCGATCCATTGTTGTTGGCGCCGGCCGACTCTGAGCATCTGATCGAAACGCACCGACCGGAACGTGCTGCGACCCCATGAACATGATATGCTCGAAAAGGTGTGCGAACCCGGTCCGACCTACCTGTTCGTCACCCGACCCGACGTGGTACCAGGTGTCCACGGCTACGATCGGCGTCGAGTGGTCTTCGTGCAGAATGACCTCGAGGCCGTTTGGCAGCTTGTACTTCTCGAACTGGATGCGTGGAATCGACTGCCCTCAAGGGGTCCTGGTCGCCGCGACCGAAGCGCTATTGAGCAGCCAAGCGCGACTAAACCGACTGAAGCGTTCGTCCTGATCACATCTTCCTCTCGAAAAAGAAGGCGAGCGGCGCTTTCAATGACTCGCTAAAAATATACTTCCAGCGTTCTTCCCGGTTCGGCGAGATCGGGCTGGTCTGCGTGGGCGAAGTGTACGGCGTGAAACCAAAGCGGCGCGCCAGAATGCGAAGTCGCAGCATGTGGAATGGATCACTCACCAGTAGGCGCGCTCTGAAGTCCACGGACTTCCAGCATTCCCGCTACTGCGCGCATCCGATTCGCTTGTTGTCCGGCCTTGACTCTCGATCACAATCGCGCTGTCTGGCACTCCGTGCCTCCGGGCGTAGGTTCTGCCGACAGCGGCTTCGCTCGCCGTATCACCGGCTCCCGTTCCTCCGGTCAGTATCAGCAGCGAAGCCAAGTGGCGGTTCCACAAGTCGATTGCATGATCGAGTCCGGGCCCGTAGCACCGGCGAAGGCCTACCCGCATACTGCGCCGCACCGAGCACCACTATCGCTTGTGCTGGACGCGCTTCGTCACGCCTGCTCCACATGACTACTGCCGATATCGACACCAGCCAGACGGCGAAGACGATGATCACTGCGACCGTCAATAATCGTCGAATCAGCGCTACGACGCGTCTTGCCTGTGCTGCCGCCTTGGCCGCTGCCCGTTTTGCCTGCGTTGCTGCTTTCGCAGCTGTCGCTCTTGCTGCGCGCTTCATTCGTAGAAGCTACGCTAGAAGGAGTGCCTCGTGTGAGGCTCAGGGGCAGTCAACGGAGTAGCCCCTTGCGATCAGTGCCGCCTTGAATTCGTCCTGAACCGATGCCTCTCCATGGACCAGCCATATCGGACCGAGCCTCGGTGATTTGTCCTGACCTTGCCCAGCCAGTTCGTCATCTCGGTTCTATCGGCGTGGGCACTGTACCCATCGATCACTTCGACCCGCGCGTGCAGAGGAACATCCTCGCCGAAGATCTGCAGCACCGGCTGTCTCTCCACCACCCGCCGCCCCAGCGTGGCTGCTCGGCCTGAAAGCCGACTACCAGAATCGTATTCCGCGGATCGCTCGCTCCCTGGGCGCAGGTGATGGAGGATCCGCCCGTTTTCCATCATCCCGGATAAGCGGCAATTATCACCATCGGTCCATGCGCGCGGGAAAGCGCTTTCGACTCCTCTACATCGCGCGTGTAGTGAAGAAGCTCGAACTGGAAGAGCTCCTTTGCCTTCAGCACCATCTCCTCCGACCGGTCGAAGCTCTCCGGGTGCATCTCGAATACCGTCGTCGCATCGATGGCCAGCGGACTATCCACGTAAATCGGAATTGGAGGAATCGCGCCTTCGCGGGTAAGGCCGTGGAGCGCGTAAATCATCTCTTGCGTCCGGCCCACGGCAAACGCTGGGATGAGAACACGGCCGCCGCGCGCCGCCGTTTCACGGACGACCTGCGCCAGCTATGCCCTGGGCGCCATCCACCGATTCGTGGTCACGGTTGCCATAGGTGGATTCCATGATCAGGGCATCCGCGCCTTCGGGTGGCGTCGGATCCCGAACGATTGCCAGACCGCTGCGACCAATATCGCCCGGAGAAGCACCAGCCGCTTCGTTTTCCCCGACTCCGTGCAATCCAGACGGACCGAAGCCGAGCCGAGTATGTGGCCCGCATCTATGTAAGTGGCGCGAACGCCGGGGACGACGTCGAACGGTCGGTTATAGGAACACCTACCATTAGATCCATCGTCCGCACAGCGTGCCGCATCCCATGGCAGCGGCTCGATGAAACCTTTCTGTGCTTCGCCAGGAATTCGGCATCCTTTTCCTGAATGTGCGCTGAGTCCGCCAGCATGATGGCGGATAGATCTCTCGTCGCCGACGTCGCCCAGATTGTGCGGGAGTATCCCTCGGCGATCAGATACGGCAGCGCGACCTGAGTGGTCGATATGCGCGTGGAGAGAGACGACCGCGTCCGAGATCTTCGGATCGGAGAGGAAGCTTTCGATTCTTTCCGCGGATTCCTGCGCGCCTGCCCTGGAACATTCCGCAGTCCAGGGCAACCGTATGACCGCTTTACGTGAAGCAGGTGACACGACCCCGTGACCTCACGTGCGGCGCCGACGAACGTGATTTCCAAACAGCTATCCTTCTGGCTACGGCATCGCGCTGGAAGAGAATCGTCAGGCGTTGCTCGTCCTGGGACATCAACGCCGGCTCCCATCCACCTCTGCTTCTCTCGTTGAGGAGATCAGTCAGCTGTCTTCGTCCTCACGTGAGTGTCGAGTGAGCTTCGACTACCACAGCCTGGTATTCTTTCATCGGTGGCTAGAGATTATGAGCCGGGTATCGCCTACGGTATCGTTGCCGGATTTTGGAACCAGAATGATCGAGCGCGTTAAGGAATTCCCTCGCTGACTATTATCCGGCATCCGCTTGTTCAACACAAGCTGACGATCCTGCGGGATCAGAAGACCGAGACGAAGCACTTCAAGGAGCTCGTCGACGAGATCGCGATGCTCATGGCGTACGAGGGGCGACGAGCGAGCTTTAGCCTCGAGCCGCGTCGAGGTAAACACTCCGCTCGAGCAGACCACCGGCTGGCACATCAGCGGCAAGAAGCTCACTCTCGTCCCGATATTGCGGGCAGGACTCGGCATGGTCGAAGAATTCTTCGCCTTGTGCCATCGGCGCGCGTCGGTCACATCGGCTCTGTACCGCGATCATGCGACCCTGCAGCCAGTCGACTACTACTACAGGTCCCGGGAGACACCGCGGAGCGGATTTCTTCTGCTCGACCCGATGCTCGCGACCGGCGGCAGCGCGGCTGCAGCGAGTGGCGATCACTCAAAAGGGCAGGGAGCCAACCGGATTCGCTTCCTTGCATCGTGGCAGCGCCGGAAGGAGTCAGGCATCTGGGCCAGGCGCATCCGGACGTGCAGATCTGGTGCGCAGCTCTCGACCGGGAGCTGAACAGCCAGGGCTATATTCTGCCGGGCCTTGGCGACGCTGGCGATCGGCTGTTTTGGAACCAGGTAGGACCAGCCGAACCACTCCTTGATTCAGGCGCTGCTGCTCAGCGGCATCGATCACCCACTGCTGGTTCTGCAGATCATTGACCTCGCCGGCGACCGACCCGAACCAGACAGACGCCTTTCTGATATCACCGATCCGGCGCCATAGCTCGCCGACCAGATACGTGAGAATTGCAACGCTCTTCGCTCGGAACACCGTCGTAGGCGTTCAGCGCCTCCTCGAAACATCCAGGCAGCATGTCGGCGGAAATAGCGCTCGGCTTCGATATCGCCTTCGTCGACACAGCACACATGCCGCTCTAAGCAGCAGGTCAGCGACATGTCGCGGATCGGCTCCTTGCCACTGAGCAACCTTGGCTGCGGCTTCGTATTTCTCTCGAGCCGCAAACGAACGCCGGCCGAAGCGGAGCCAGCCCTCGAAAACGTGCTGTTCTTCAGGAACCGGGCTCACATATCTGCGGCAGCGAGTGCGGTCGGCCTTCTCCTCCAGAGAGTAGCCGCACTCGCTGCACATATGGATCAGATATGCAAGCGGTTGGGTGCCGGCAGCCCGCTCATGAAAATCAGTGCGCTTCCCGCCGAAAGCATCTCGTCGAGACGACGCTCTGCGATTTGAATTCGTTGTCACACACGGGACAACGGAGAGCTCTGATTTGACGCAGCGTTGTCATAATTCCTCCTCCTATCCGGTCTCGACGACCTTCCGCCGAAAAGAGATAGGGAATATTTGTGCCAGAATCCGGAAAATTGCGCGTGGAGGAGATCGGCCTTGTTGGGAAATTGGGTCGATTGTATCTTCTCGCATCGCAAAAACGCGACTGGCTCACCACCCCGCGACCTGGTCGTTGATGCTCATCAACCTGCTGCCTGACTTCTTCGCAGTTCACAACAGTACAGACCGTGTCGCCGCCTCATCTCCGCTACTTCGAAACCCACCGCCGCTTCCTAGAGGCATACTGGCATAACTACGTCCCTCGACCCGGCTGGCCCGCACTTTCTGGGAAGTCGTTCGGTCAGCCGCACTTGCGAGCCGGGTAGAACCTCCGCACCATGCTCGAGAGAACTGACGTTGTCTCTCGGCCAGAAACACTGAAGAGCAGTGCCGTTCGCTTCGAGAGCGACCTGATGTCGACGTCGTCCTGATGGTCAGGCGTGGGCGCTGCAAATGCCGGCGGAGCTGGTTGTCGATGGCAGGGGCGTCGCACTTCGTCTGCCTCTGAGCACTTCACCAGCGTCACCAACCCTGAAACCCAAGGGCTCTGGCCTCGATCCCGAGCTCATTCCGCTGTGGCTGGCGGCATGAGATTGCCCACACCGTTCGTTACACCACGTCGCCAACGAGCCGCAGTGAGCTTAAGCAGTTGATCGACGACGCCGGGGCTACTATCCCTACTGGGAAACGGGAACGGCGTGCATCTCCGCGAACTGATGATCAACGAGGGACTGGCCAGCGATGGCCTCCCGGATCATCAGCCCGGGACACGCTGCCTGGGAGTACTACGGATACACACGGCGGGAATACGCCAGCGTTCGCGAGCTCGAGCCGGTGATGACACGCGCGCTCTGGCGAATGACCTCGATCGGGCTGGACTGGGACTTCGACTGCGCTACCTGTCCGGTGGAATGAGCGACGATGCGCGCACCGTCGATCGCCATGTTTACCCCGAGCGAAGCGGCTACTTCCTCGGGCACGAGGATGGTCGAGCCGGCGGTCAACGCGCGGGGACTTCACGTGGGCAATACGTGCCAGCGCAGGCGAGATCACATCGATCGCAAGTTCAGCAGCCGGCTTCGGCCTAAGCGCTACTTCCCGCACACAAAACGAGCTGAAGACCCGATCGAGCACGTCGTCGCACATCCAGCGTGCCGAACTCTTCCAACTCGGCGACCGCGGTCCTGAGGTGAAGGCAGCAACCGTTGCCGGAAGCTTCTCCAGCGCGCCAAGCCATCCCCTGAACTGACCGCTCAACCTCGGCCCGAGCGACCTCGAGGGCCTTTCGGATGCCGGAGACGAGTAAGAACCGGTAGATCGGCGGCAACCAGAACCCCGGCGCTGTTCTGATCACCGACTCGATTGCGGCGACCAGTGCTCCGAAGGCCGGATCCGGTCTCCGCGCACTACTGCAATCGCTTCCGGCTGGTTGCAGTGACTGACTTCTGCATTCGATACCAATCCGGCTCTGGTACGAACGAGGTACTCACGCGGTGCTTCGGTCAGTTGACTTGCCAGTTAGTCCACGAAGTTAGGTGTTCGACGGTCGAGGCACTGGCTGATCAAAGCGCCAACTGGCCAGTCGACCTGTGCACTGCCCAGGGTGAAGCGTTCTGCATGAACTTCGACGCCGCGTCGCTCGATCTGGTCATCGGTCTCCCGCAGCCCGGCGGTGTCAACCAGCCGCAGAGGCCACCAATGCCGGTGTCTACGACGGCCTCCCAGTGCATCGCGGGTGGTGCCTGGAATTTCCGTGTGACGATTGCCCGTGACCGTCGCGGAGTAGAGCGTTGAAGAGTGACGACTTTTCATCTGGCATTCGGCGGACCTGCGATCTCACTTCCCACCACGGCTCCCCAGCGAACCCATTTCCCGACGAGGAGCCGTGTGGTGGCTAACAGGCGGTCCAGCTGACTTCTCAGAACCAGTTCTGCCGCTTGCTCGATTCTCGCTCCCGGGATTGGACCGCCAGCCTTCTTCAGGGAAATCGATATCGTAGGCAATCAGCGCGCCCGATAGCTCGAGCAGCTCGTTTCTCAGACTCGTGGCGAGGCGCCGTGACAAGCCTCCATCCAGCTGACCGAGTGCCGTCCTTTGCATCGTCGCTGGAGGAGCTGGCGTCGATCAGGATCACCGATGGTCGTTCTGCGGGCTGTGGATCGCCGAGCTTGCCGTTGAGCACCGCCCGTCGTGTGAATTCGCCGGGGAGTGCCCGTCGAGCCCCCGACGAGATCATGCGCGGCCACTTATGGAGCCGGGGTCCACGAGCACCCGCCGTGGCTCGACAACCCCACGGTGTCGTCACCGGTGAAGGAGTTCGGTCCCGGAGATACGGGTTACCAGGTGCCTCGTCGAGCTTTTCATCTCCGTATCTGAACTTCGCACAGCTGGGCGAGCCGCGGCTCCGCCTGCTGCAGCGAGCGAGACGGCGCGCTTTGCTGCGATCGCAAAAGTCGCGTCCGGCCCGCTCAGCCTGACCAGCGCAATCGCGCCGCGATCCCATCGCACTTCTGCGATCGCGACGACACAGGTCCCCTGCAGCTGAGCGCGATCGCCTCGATGTCACACGCCGCGCGGGTGGGCAGGAACACGAACGACGTCCCAGGTTCCAGAATCTTCACCGCACGGACGTAGGGGTGGTCCTGCAGCGTAGTCCCCAAGCCGGTTCGATCGCAGATCGAATCGCGAGTGGACGTCACATGATTGAACAGTCCCCCAGTGGTAGGGAATGGAGTCACCTCGCCTTCAGCCGCTCTGAAGAGCGTGAGAGCGTCACTGCTCGTGAGGTGCCCTTTGCGGAAGCCCAGGCTTCCACCACGGCAACCAATCGGCAACAGCGCCAATATCCAGACTGCGGCGCCTTCCTCTCAGCAGGTGCCTGTCCACCAGGTGTGTCGTATCTTGGAGGTGAGAGCGGTATCGTGCGGCAAAAGCATGAGGCATTGGTATCGATACAGGTACATATTGGCAGTCGCCGCGCCAGCGGGTCCACACCATAATGATTCTATGGCTGATGCCGCCTGATACTCACACCGCCCGACTGTGCAGTTTCTCCGCGGGGGCAAGAGGCCCACGCGCAGGAGAATTAGCCCCTGCTTCGACAGCCACTATGATTGGAGGCGGCAAACAGCGGGACGTCGGAGGGCAGAGCATCCAGCGATTTGAACGACAGATGATCAGCGTGCGCGTGTGTCAGCAGGATCGCATCGAGCTCTCGGTAGTTCAGTGAACTTCTCGCAGCTTACCCGACGGTGCAGAACCTCCCGGCGGCGCGCTGGATCGAAATTGTGGGTCGCATTCGTGCCGTTTCAAACTCTTCTCAGCTCAATTAGTAGCGTTGCGTGACCAATAGGTGACACGCATGGATGGTGGCTGGTTCTCCTTAGCCGCCTGGCATGCCGCCTCCCTTGCCCGCCCCGGCGCCAATATCCACTGCTGCAAGGCAGAAAGATATTCGGCCGTAGTAAATGCAGGTTAAAGGCCCCGGAAGCCATGCGGTTCAGCAGCACTACGGTCATCATCACCGGGAACATGTATCCCATCGTCTTCGCCCGGGGATTAGGTTGCGAACGCATTCCTAACCCGAAGATGTTGAGTGAGGAAAAGGCGTGGAAGCCCTTATCACCAGGCAGGATGTAGTAGGGGATCCTTGACCGAGATGTCGTGCAGCTAATAGATGAGACCGAACACTGGTGAATCGATCGTGCCTGAAACACGAACAGCGCGAACAATATCGGCATTGGGAGCAGTTTAAGTAGGCACCCGGTTAACCCGGCGAATGGACTGACTCCGGCATCGCGATAGATCTTCATTATCGCTTCGCGCTGCTGTACCGATCCTTTGTACTCTTCTGCACCGCCGCGAGCTGGCTGCAGCTCCTGCATCCTGAGGCTCGAGCGCATGGTGCTTGATTGAGCGGCCACAGAATCAGCCTTACCAGAACTCCGAGAAATGATCAACACCCATCCGTAGCTCAGATTCAGCCGGTTGTGCATCCAGAGCAGTCCTTTGATAACCACTCTTCGACGCAATTAGGTGCACTACGCCCTGCAGAAAGCGCCAGCCGGGGATTGACGTGGTCGAAATCCCGGCCCACCGCATCAATCGCTGTGATTCCTGGGGGACTATGCGATCTGAACGAAAACCCGCCGTTATGCGTTCTCCTGCACGACGCTCGCGCCTGATGCAGTCGTCGCAATCTTCGAAGTGCGAGGGCCACCCGTCATGGGTCTCGCTGAACGGCGCACCGTTGGGAACCGACAGGTGGATCAAAATCGAATATCGTTCTTTCTAAAAATATCCCAGCCCAGTGGTCCGCTTCCATGAGTTTCTTCTGAATTGGATCGTGGAGGTCGTGTGCGACGCCCAGCGTATCCTTGCGGCCTGAAGCTGCACACAGCAGGTGGTTCTTGATCACTTGATGTATTCACCTCGGTGGGATGCAGAGTCGTCGGCAGCTCGGTGATCACGGTAGGAAGGCCGACCCGAGCACTCCGTCACCTTCCATCGACACGAACCGTAGCGCCTTCTTCGAGCTTGGTGGTTCTTGAACAGCGGTACAGATCGATACCGCGACTTTATTTTGATTGCGCTGTAAGAGCGCGCCCCATTACCGGCGCGGTGGCGCGTGATAGCGCTGAACGGGAGCTGCGAAAGATCCGCTGGATCACTGGCGATCTAGTCGGAAGTGGAGCAGTGCGCCGTTAGACCAAATCGGACAGACCATTCGTTCCTGAACGATTCTTGTAATCGCGAACTATCGCTGAAACCGGTGTCGCCCCGAGGTTGCCGGAACCGATAAATCGCTTCGGGTCTCGACTACCGTAGTCTCCGCTGCCGCTTGCGCCAAGAACCGATTCTTCCATCGCCGTCGTAGCTTGCCGAGGGGCAAAGCTGTTTCTCTGCTGTGGAAAATAATGGCGCGGGCGTGAAGTGCTCGCCGGTCGACGATCGTAGCTCAGAGATCAGCGCGCTTCAGAATCGACGACACCTGCATTGCTTTGATCGCCATGGCGGTCGCTTACGGAAAAAGCAAAGCTGAGAAACCGCGATTGCGATCAGCGAGAAACAGAGCCAGAAAGAAACGCTTATCCATTCAAGGGATCAGTCGTATCCGCCTGGGCGGAAAGGGTGGCAACGCAGAATACGGGTCACCGTCAAATGCATGCCTTTGATCACACCGTATCGCTCGAACGCTTCGATTGGCACGCCAAATTGATGGCTGATAGTAGTTGCGACAGCTGCCCGCGAAGTATAGGCAGGCGACCTGATAGCCACGAGAATGAGAAGGATAAAGACCGCCTCCGGACGTTAGCGTGAGATTTGGGAGACCCACTGCCTATGGTTCTGTATTGCCAGCGTGGAAAGCTGGTCGAAGCTCGAACCGTAAATCCGGCCTGGCGAATAAGAAGATCGACACCTGATCGCTGAGAAGCAGGTTGATGCTGGTAACTGTTTCGCAGCATAGGCTTCGGCGGCGTGGCATCGATCTGTCAATGATCTTGGTGGCGATGTTTGGGCACGACTATGCCGACTCTTGATGTGTTTATTTAGGCAGACGTCGGAGCCTCGAGACGCTCGGTTTGCATTCGTCGCAGGCAATAGCGTAACTTGAACAGCGCATTATCA
>ERZ1370068.2282-contig-1437_pt1 | contig 28903 bp, 48 predicted proteins | sample MGYA00561227_ERZ1370068 | MGnify/ENA primary metagenome ERZ1370068 (study PRJEB38410, sample SAMEA6850437) | metagenome | study: Metagenomic assessment of the ecological functions of the soil: analysis of the soil microbiota associated with the...
TTGTACTTCGTTCGGTTACGTATTGCTGCCGTCGGAGGTCAGCCGGTCGGCAACCGCGCGTCGTCGGGCCGCCGCGACTGAACGCGCCCGCGGATCATCTCGAGCGTCGCCGCGAGCTCGGGATTGGCCGCGACGATCTCGCGCGGCCGGTAGCCGTTGGCGCTGCAGCGCTGCGACGCCTCGTCCGCCGTCATGCCCGAAGATGAAGATGTTGTCCGGCGCCCACCGAATCGCGGATCTCGATGTTGGCGCCGTCCAGCGTGCCGATGGTCAGCGCGCCGTTCAGCGCGAGCTTCATGTTGCCCGTGCCCGAAGCCTCCATGCCGGCGGTCGAAATCTGCTGCGACAGGTCCGCGGCCGGCATGATGGTCTGCGCCAGCGACACGTCGTAGTCCGGCAGGAACACGCACTTGAGCTTGGTCAGCGTGACCGGGTCCTGGTTGATCGTGGTCGACACATTATTAATGAGCCGGATGATGGCCTTCGCCAGTGACATAACCTGGCGCCGCCTTGCCGGCGAACATCACGGTGCGCGGCACCCAGTGCTCGTCGGGCTTGGCCTTGATGCGGTTGTAGCGCGTGATCACGTAGAGGATGTTGAGCAGCTGGCGCTTGTACTCGTGGATGCGCTTCACCTGCACGTCGAACAGCGAGTCGACGCTGCACGTCGATGCCGGTGCGCCGGTCCACCTCCTCCGCCAGCGCAATCTTGTTGGCGCGCTTGATCTCGCGGAACAGCGCGCGGAAGCGCGGATCGTCCGCCGCCCAGCGCAGCCGCTCGATTTCCTCGAGATCGTTCTCCCAGCGCTGCCCAGCCGCTCCGTCAGCAGCCGCGACAGCCGCGGATTCGACTGCTTCAGCCAGCGCCGCACCGTGATGCCGTTGGTCACGTTGGTGAAGCGGTCCGGGAAACATCTGCGCGAAGCCCGAGAAGATAGTCTTCTGCATCAGCTCGGAATGCAGCTTCGCGACGCCGTTGACCTTGTGGCTGCCGACCACCGCCAGGTGCGACATGCGCACGCGCCGCCCGTGCGATCTCGCCGATGATGGACAGCGTGGTCTTCGCGGCGCCGTCGCCCTTGAAGCGCTTCTCGACCTCGAGCAGGAACTCTTCGTTGATGCGGTAGATGATCTCCGAGGTGCCGCGGCAGGAAGCGCTCGAAGAAATGCACCGGCCAGGTTTCCAGCGCCTCGGGCAGCAGCGTGTGATTGGTGTAGCCGAACACGCTGCGGCAGATGCTCCAGGCATCGGCCCACGGCATGTCGTACTGATCGATCAGCAGGCGCATGAGCTCCGGAATGGCGAGCGTCGGATGCGTGTCGTTCATCTGCACGGCGAGCGCCGCTCGGCAGTTCTTCGAGCGCGCGTTCTTCGGCGAGATGCGTGGCGAGGATGTCCTGGATGCTCGCGCTGACGAAGAAGTACTGCTGCTTGAAGCGCAGCTCCTTGCCCTGCGGCGTGGAATCGTCCGGGTACAAGCACGCGCGACAGGTTCTTCGCGTCGACCTGGTCTTCGACCGCGGCCGGATAGTTGCCGGCGTTGAAATCCTCGATGTGGAACGGCTGCAGCGCGCGCGCCGACCACAGCCGCAGGTGATTCACCGTCGGGCTGCGATTGCCCGGCACCAGCTGGTCGAAGCCCACCGCCGAGGATGTCCTGGGTTTCCACCCAGCGCGAGCGCTGCACGCCGCCGACGTCGTGCGTCGTCAGCACGCGTCCGCCGAAGCGCACGATGTAGCGCGCATCCGATCGTGGCGTTTCCCAGACGTTGTGCAGCCGCAGCCAGGTGCTGGCGGATTCGCGCTGCGCGCCGTCGGTGTCGATGGACTGCGTGAAGATGCCGTAGTCGTAGCGGATGCCGTAACCCGTGGCCGGGTACTGCAGCGTCGCCAGCGAATCGAGGAAACACGCCGCGAGCCGGCCGAGGCCGCCATTGCCCAGACCCGGATCCACTCTCGAGCGCGATCACCGCGTCGAAGTCGTGGCCCATGCTGGCAACCGCGGCGCGCGCCTCGTCGATCGAGTTCCGAATCGAGGCTCGACAGCGCGTTCACCAGCGAACGGCCGGGCAGAAATTCCACCGACAGGTAGCACAGCCGCTTGACGCGAGCGCGCGCGACGCGCCGCTGCGTCGCAAGCCAACGGGCGGACAATTCCTCGCGCACGGCCAGCGATAGCGCGTCGTATATGTCACGCGGCGTCGCGGTTTCGGGCTCTTTGCCCAGCGAGCGCGTCAGGCGGTCGTAAATCGCCGCGCGCAGCGATCCGCGCCTGAGGATCGCGCCGGCCGCCAGCGTCGGCTCATTCAGCACTCGAACTACCTTTCACTTGCTTACGAGACATTTCAGGACATTTTTCTTGACGCTCCCGACATTGCATGCAAAAGCTATGTCGGAGCCGTTGGACCGGTATCATATGCACCCCGCGAGGAGGGGCACAGATTACCAAGACTGCTGGGTCCGACTCTTCGCGCTGCACCACAATGGCTTCGAGTTAACGCGGAATGCACCGACAAGCAATTGGTATTGATATCGAGGGCTCGTCGATCAAGGCGGCCGTGGTCGACCTGAGCCAGGGATGCCTGGTCGGCGAACGCCACTCGGTACCCTCGCCCGCCATGTCCGCGGTCAGCGAAATGCTGCATGCCATGGCGGCGGCCGTGCCTGAAGACACCGCGCAACCTCGCCGGCCGGCGTCACCTTTCCCGGCGTCGTCGTCGGCGGAACGGTCTACACCGCCGCCAACGTCGCCAAGTCCTGGATCGGCCAGCCGCTCGCCGAGCCCGCCGCCGCCAAGCTCAAGCGCAAAGTCGTCGCCATCAACGACGCCGACGCCGCCGGCCTCGCCGAAGTGCACTTCGGCGCCGCGCGCGATGTGTGCGGCACCGTGCTGGTGCTGAGCCTCGGCACCGGCATCGGCAGCGCCCTGTTCGTCGACGGCAAACTCGTGCCCAACACCGAGTTCGGCCATCTCGAGTTCGACGGCATGGAAGCCGAGGCCCGCGCCTTCCGGCCGCGCGCGCATGGAGCGCAAGCTCGACTGGGACGGCGTACATGACCGAGCTCAACTACGTGCTGAACCGCATGCACGCGTTGCTCTGGCCCGATCTCATCGTGCTGTGCGGCGGCATCACCGCCGATCACCCGAATCCTGACGATGACCTCAAGGTGCCTACGCAAGATCAAGCTGGGCGCGCTGCGCGCCGATGCCGGCATCGTCGGCGCGCGCGTTCGCCACCACGCTCGCCGCAAGGCGTGTGGATCAACCAGGCGAAAGCGGCCGGCGAGTACAGCCGGTCGGCGCGGCAGATCGCCCGGCGACTGGCCCGTGAGCTCCTTGAACGCGCAATAGAACGCCGACTGCGAACGGAAGCCCGTGTCCATGCTGATCGAGAGGATCGACTGCGCCGGCGCACGTTCACCTGAGCAGCACGCCCTTGGCCGCCTCCACGCGGCGCTCGCGGACATAGGCAGCGCGAGAACCCCATGCCCCAGGCGCGAGTTGATCGAGCTCCGAGCTGATGGCCCGGAAGCCCCACCTACGGCCGCCAGCGTCAGGCTCAAGGCCCACGTTCTGGTACGCGGCTTCCCCTTCGTCATCAGCTGTTCGAGTTTCGCAGCGCGCTGCCCACATTACGACGTCCGCGCGCAGCGTCGAGGCCGTACTGCGCTGCGCGCCGATCCGACGGCGGATCGCGCGGCGGAAGGTTCGGGGTTAGGCGCACCACGCTCCTGCCGGCACCGTGATCGCGATACCCAGCCCGACCGCCGCAGTTGCAGAGGCAGCCCAACGTGTGGTAGCGATCGTCGACGCTTAGGGGATCGCAAACCCAGGGCGCAGCACCGCAGACGCCGAGCGCCGACATCACGGCGACAAATAGAAGAATCTCAAGCGGAATTGTTTTGCGCTGCGCGCGCAGACCGTGCACCCGGCGCCCCAGCCGCAGCGAATAGCCCGCCCCGAACGTGAAGAGAATCCGGCAGCGCGAGCGTGCAACGGCACCGCGAGGCAAGCGGAAGGATGGGCAGCAGGTGGACGAGGCGGATGGGCCTGAACGGCTCGCGCGGCAGAGATCGCCCAGCGGCCGAAGAAGTAGAACGACGACGGGACGATGAAGAGCGGCGCGAGGCGGTAGCGTAGAAAGCCAGTGAGCGGTTCGGGCCGCGCCAGGGAAGTAGCGCAGGTGACCGATCGCTAAGCGTGGCGGGCGCGACCTGCGCGGCGCAGGAGAAGACGGCGAGGAGGCGGATTGCCCGGGACGGGCAGGTAGGCGTAGCGCAAGTGAAGAGCAGCAGCGCGCTGGTCGCGGCGAAAGCCCCGCGATGCAGATGCTCGACGAACGTCACGAAAATTCATGGGCGGGATCGTTAGCTGACGCGGCGCGAGGTGCTCTATTGCGACAATTGCCACACGCGTTTGCCTGCTTCTCGCAGTTCAACTGGAGCCGCTGACGATCCACCCCGTCTCTTCCGGAGCCTGCGCGATCCGCCGCCCCCTCCTCACCGCCCTGGGCCGCCCTCGGCGGTCCTTCCTTGTCGTCCGCCAGTGCCGCAGCAGCGACTCGGGCCACACCGACAAACCCGCACAGCGGCGCGGACCCTGTCCCGGGTCGGCTGGCACCAGCATGCATTCGAACGGCGCGATGTCGCGGCACGCGCCGATCCGCGTCGCTGTTCATCAACGACGTGGTGCCGGCGGAGGCGTCGGAACCGACGCTACGGCCAACGTGACGATCGTGCCCGCGGTCAAAGCACACGCGACGTTTGCCAGAGCCGGCGCGAGATCGTGCTGCGGTCCGGAAACACAGTTCGCGCCGGCCACGGAGTACCGCATCTCGGTCAAGGGCGAAGGCCTGGCGGGAGTTCCGCAGGGACAAGCCGTTCGAGTTCACGGTGCAGAACGCTCGAGGTGAACTTCCGCGGTCAACGCGAGGCGCACCTGAGCGTGGAATACGACAAGGACGAGCTCATGAATCTCGACGGCTCGATCGCGCGACTTCGGACACCGGAGCCGCGCGAAAGCTGGAGAAGATCCTCACGGCGACGCTCGACGACAAGCCGATCGGGATCGACCTGGACGCGGCGGCGACGCGCTTACGGCTTCGAGATCCCGAACATCCTGCGCCAGAAAGATGAACAGACGCTCACGCTGCAGTGGGACGGCGCGCCGCTGGGCATCGACCGGCAAGGGAAGAGAAGAGCATCGCGCATTCCGGCGCTCGACGAGTTCGCGGTCACGCAGGCGGACGCGACGGAGGTGAACGACCAGCGCCAGATCCAGGTGCACTTCTCGGACTGCGCATCGACACGCGCCAGGACCTGAAGGGGCCTGATCCGCCTGTCGGAGGGCGAGTTCACGACGAGCATCAGACACAACGTGCTCACGCTCTACGTGAACCGAGGACCTCACCGGGCAAGGTCACACGTGACGCTGGACGAGCCGCTGCGCAGAGCCGCGCGTCAGTGACGCTCTCGGCGAGCGCGACGTTCGAAGTCGGAGTTCACGAACACGAAGCCGCAGGTGCGCTTCGTGGGCCGCGGCGTGATCCTGCCGGACGCGCAAGACGCTCACCGTGCCGTTCGAGGCGGTGAGCGCACGCGCCGTGCAGCGTGACGGCGCTGCAGGTGTTCGAGACGAACATCCCGCAGTTCCTGCAGGTGAACACGCTCGTCGGGCATCGCAGGAGCTCGGCCGCGTGGGCCGCGTGTTGTGGCGCAAGACCATCCCGCTCGCCTCGCCGGTGCCGGGCCGCTGGACGCGCTACGACCTCGACGTCACGCGAGCTCATGCGCAAACATCCGGGCGGGCTGTTCCAGCTCACGCTGTCGCTGGCGCCGAAGGACGCGCTCTACGACTGCCCGGGCGGCAGTCGAAACCGCCGCGGTCGACGATACCCGAGACCGTCAGAACCAGGAAGACGGCGACAGCTACGAGTCCGTCGAACTGGGACTACTACGACGGCGAGTACGACTACGGCGACAGTCAACTGGAACGAGCGCGACGATCCCTGCAAGCCGGCTTACTACCGCTACGGCCAGCAACATCCGCGCCGCGCCGCAACCTGCTGGCGTCCAACATCGGCCTGATCGCCAAGCGCGGCCGCGAAGGGCAAACTGCTCGTCGTCGCCGACGGCGCTGGACACGGCCAAGCCGCTGGCCGGCGTGAAGATCGACGCGATGAGCTTCCAGAACCAGGTGCTGGCCGAGCGGCCGCACCGACGGCAACGGCATGGTGGAGCTCGGATCTCGCAGCGGCAGCCGTTCGCGCTGATCGCGGACGACAGCGGACGCAAGGGCTACCTGCGCGTGGCGAACGGCGTGGCGCTGCCGGTGAGCCACTTCGACGTGGGCGGCGAGACCGTGGTCGACGGGCCTCAAGGGCTATCTCTACGGCGACCGCGGCGTCTGGCGCCCGGGCGATCCTATCTACCTGACGTTCGCGCTGCAGGACCGCGACCAAGACGCTGCCGCCGAACCACCCGGTCACGCTCGAGCTGCGCAATCCGCGCGGCCAGCTGGTGCAGACGCTGACGAACACCGAAGCCCGTCGGGCCAGTTCTACGCCTTCGAGCTCAAGACCGCCGCGGATGCGCCCACGGGCGACTGGAACGCCACGGCGCTGGTCGGCGGCGCGACGTTCGCGCAAGACGCTCAAGGTCGAAACGGTGATGCCGAACCGGCTCAAGATCGAGCTGGATCTCGGGCGACGAAGCCGTCATCGAAAGCTCGCCGCTCAAGGGCGCGCTCGAGCGCGCAGTGGCTGTCGGGCGCCACCGCGGCAGGCCTGCGCGCCAGCGGTCGAAGTGCGCCTCTCGCCCGCGCCCACGCGCTTCACGCGCAACACGGACTACGTGTTCGACGATCCGGCGCGCACCTTCAGCGGCGCGCCGATCACGGTGTTCGACGGCAAGCTCGACGCCGACGGCAAGGCGACGTATCGAGAAGGACCTCGACCTGCCGCGCGACGTGCCGGGCATGCTGAATGCCACGTTCGTCACGCGCGTGTTCGAGCGCGGCGGCGCCTTCAGCATCAATCGCGAGACGAAGACGGTGGCGGCGTTCGACCGCTACGTCGGCCTCAAACTGCCCAAGGGCGACGCCGCGCGCGACATGCTGCTGACGGACACCAAGCACACGGTCGAGCTGCGCGACGCGTCGATCGCCGAGGGCAAGCCGGTGTCAGTCCCGCGCCTGCAGGTCACTCTCTACAAGGTGCAATGGCGCTGGTGGTGGGACTCGACGCGGCGATTCGCTGGCGCAGTACGCGCAGGGCGAGAGCACCGGCCATGATCAAGCAGGAAACGCGTCGCCACGAAGGACGGCGCGCGGCCAGTGGCAGTTCGAGATCAAGTACCCGGAATGGGGCCGCTACCTGGTGCGCGCCTGCGACCTCGACGGCGGGCACTGCACGGGCCGCGTGTTCTACATCGACTGGCCGATCCTGGGCCGGCGCGCGCGCGCGATCAGTCCGGTCCCGCGGCCAACGTGCTCGATGCTCACCGTCCGACAAGCCGGAGTACAAGGTCGGCGAGACGGCCGCGGTGCAGCTGCCCGAGGCCGCGCAGGGCCGCGCGCTGCTCACGCTCGAGAACGGCAGCGCGATCCTCGAGCAGCGCTGGATCGAGATGCCGGCAGCGAAGGCCGGCGCGAACCGCGTTCCGATCCCGATCACGGCCGGCATGGCGCCGAACATCTACGTGGCGGTGACGCATGGTGCAGCCGCATGCCGGCAAGGACAACGACCGGCCGATCCGGCTCTACGGCGTGATTCCGATCAAGGTCACCGACCCGCAGACGCAAGCTCGCGCCGGTGGTCGCCACGCGCCGCCGAGTGGGCGCCGCAAGTCGAAGGCGACGCGTCACGGTGAGCGAAACCTCGGGCCGCGCCATGGACTACACGCTGGCGGTGGTCGATGAGGGCTTGTTAGGCCTCACCAGCTTCAAGACGCCGAACCTGCACGCGGAGTTCTACCAGCGCGAGGCGCTCGGCGTGTCGACCTGGGACCTGTTCGACGAAGTCGCCGGCGCCTACGGCGGCGAGCTCGATCGCCTGCTGGCGCTCGGCGGCAGCGACGCCGGCAAGCCCGACCAACCCGGACGAAGGCAAGTCGCGCTTCCCGCCGGTGGTGCAGTTCCTCGGGCCGTTCTCGCTCAAGGCCGGCGAGAAGCGTGCGCACACGGTGGAGCTGCCGCAGTACGTCGGGCGCGGTGCGCGTCATGGTGGTGGCCGGCGACGGCAGCGCCTATGGCTCGGCGGACAAGTCCGTGTTCGTGCGCCAGGCGCTGATGATCCTGCCGACGCTTGCCGCGCGTCATCGGGCCGGACGAGCAGTTCCGCGCTGCCGGTGTCGGTGTTCACGAGCGAGGCGTCGATCAAGGAGCGTGAAGCTCGAGGTGCAGACCGATGCGCGCTTCGCGCCGGTGGGCGACGCCGTCGACGCAGATCGCCTTCACGCGTCCGAGAGAAGCTCGGCTTCCTCGACGCTGAAGCTCGGGCTCGAAGCTCGGCAAGGGCAAGATCCGCGTGATCGCCACCAGCGGCAAGTACCGCGCGGAGAGCGACGTGTGGCTCGAGGTGCGCACGCCCAACGTGCCGCTCATCGCGCTTCCAGCGCGCGACGCTCGCGCCCGGCGCGAGCTGGAAGGTCGACGCTCGACGGCCTTCGGCCTCGACGGCACGCAGGTGGCCACGCTCGAGGTCTCGGCGCTGCCGCCCATCAACCTGGACGGGCGCCTGCGAGTACCTCATCCACTATCCGCATGGCTGCCTCGAGCAGACCACCTCGAGCGTGTTCCCGCAGCTCTATCTACCGGCGCTGATCAAGCTCGACCAGAACCAGCGGCTGGAGGTGGAGAACAACATCCGCGCGGGCGTCGCGCGCCTGCGCAGCCATGCAGCACCCGAGCGGCGGCTTCGCCTACTGGCCGGGCGTGTGGAACACGGATCGGCACGCTCGACTGGCGCAACAACTGGGGCACGACCTACGCCGGCCACTTCTTCCTCGAAGCCGAGAAGGCGGGCTACACGCTGCCCGGCGACATGAAGTCCGCGTGGCTGCGCTACCAGAAGGACGCCGCGCAGCGCTGGACCCGACGACAGCGACGAGCTGGCCGGACGAGACGCCCGAGCGCTGCGCGTCGAGGCCGCGCGTTACGCGCAGGCGTACCGGCTGTACACGCTGGCGCTCGCCGGCCAGCCCGAGATCGGCGCGATGAACCGCCTGCGCGAGTCCGATCGCTGCTCGATCGGCGAGCGCTGGTTGCTGGCCTCGGCGTACAAGCTCGCGGGCAAGCCCGACGTGGCCAAGGCGCTGGTCGACAACGCGACCAGCTGCAGGCGCTTCGTGTTCGCCGATGCCAATCCGTACACGTTCGGCTCGCTGCTGCGCGATCGCGCCGTGGTGCTCATGGGCCTGACGCTGCTCGGCCGCGACGCGGAGACCAGCGCGCTGCTCGAGGACGTGTCCGGCGCAGCTCTCGGACGGTAGCTGGTACAGCACGCAGTCGGTGGCCTTCGCGCTGGTGGCGGTGGCGCAGAACACCGGGCACGAAGCCGTTCAAGGGCTTCAGCTTCGACTACGCGGCTGGCGACGCGCGCAAGCAGACCGGTGCAGGGCGATGCGCCGCTCGCCAGCATCACGCTGCCCGCGCCGCCCGCGGCGGGCACTGCCGCTCACGCTCACCAACACCTCGGATCGCAAGCTCTACGTCACCGTCGGCGTGCGCGCGATGCCGCGCAGCGGCGAGGAAGACGCGTCGGCCAACGGGCTCACGCTCGACGTCGACTACAGCGATGCCGACGGCAAGCGCGGTCGACGTGCGACAGCGTCGCGCAGGGCAGCGACCTCATCGCGCAGCTCACGGTGAAGAACATCGGCACACGCGCACGCTCGACAACCTGGCGCTGTCGCAGCTCGGTGCCCGCGGGCTGGGAGATCCGCAATGACCGCCTCGAGGGCGTCGACACCGCGGGCGAGCGCGAGCAGGAGAACGAGCCGTCGAGGCGGCTACTGGTGGGTGCCGGCGCGAGTGGCGCAACCAGGCGATGCGCGCGGCGGAGTACGTGGACATCCGCGATGACCGCGTGCAGCGCTACTTCAGCCTGCGCACCGGCGAATCGATCTTCTTCGAGACGCGGCTGAATGCCGCCTATCTCGGCCGGTTCTATCTACCGGGCGCCGGCGTCGAGGCGATGTACGACGCCAAGCAGCACGCGAGGCTCAAGGGCCAATGGGTCGAAGTCGTCTCACCGCAGCGCTGAAGCCGCGCGCGCCACGCCGCGTGCGCCGCGGTGCTCGCGGCGGTGGCGTGCGCGTGCGCGGCGGGCGCGTCGCGTTCTGGGCGACTGCTGCCCGAGCGCGCTGTTCGACGACGCCCGAGTCCTACGTGCTCGAGGCGCGCGACGGCACGCTGCTCGAGCGCGCGCATCGCGCAGCGACGGGCAGTGGCGCTTCCCGCCGCGCGAGCACGGTGCCGGCGAAGTTCCGCCGCGCGCTGCTGGTCGTTCGAAGACAAGCGGTTCGACGAGCACACGCGGCATCGATCGGACTGGCGATCGCGCGCGCGCTGCGGCTCAACCTCGAGCGCCGGCCGCGTGGTGAGCGGCGGCAGCACGCTCACCATGCAGCTGGCGCGCGCTGTCGCGCGGCGAGCGAGCAGCGCAATCTCGCCAACAAGCTGGCCGAGGCGTTGCTCGCGCTGCGCATCGAGGCGTCGCTACGGCAAGGACGAGATCCTGGCGCTGTACGCGGCGCATGCGCCGTTCGGCGGCAACGTCGTCGGCCTCGAGGCGGCCGCGTGGCGCTACTTCGGCCGCGATCCGCGACACGCTGTCGTGGGCCGAGGCCGCGACGCTCGCGGTGCTGCCGAACAATCCGGCGCTCGTGCACCTGGCGCGCAACCGCGAGCGGCTGCAAGTCGAAGCGCGACTTCCTGCTGCGCCGGCTGCACGAGGCCGGCGACCTGACCGCGCTCGACCTCGACCTGGCGTTGAGCGAGCCGCTGACGGCCGAGCCGCACGACCTGCCCGACCTCGCGCCGCATCTGCTCGAGACGCTGCGCGCGCAGGATCCCGCGCGGCACCGCATCGTGACCACGCTCGACGCGCGCCTGCAGGCGCGAGCGCGACGCGATCGCGCGTGAGCGCACGTCCGCGATGCTCGCGCGCCAGCAGGTGCACAACGCCGCGGCGCTGATCGTCGACAACCAGACCTTCGAAGTGCTCGCCTACGTCGGAACGGAACAGTTCCAGCGAATGGCGGTCGACCCCATTGCGCGGCTACGCGGTCGACATCATCCGCCGGCCGCGCAGCACGGGCAGCATCCTCAAGCCGCTGCTGTACGCCGCCATGCTCGAGGACGGCGCGCTCACGCCGCGCATGCTGCTGCCCGACGTGCCCGACGCACTACGAAGGCTTCGCGCCCGAGAACTTCGACCGCCAGTATCGCGGCGCGGTGCGCGGCCGACGAAGCGCTCGCGCATTCGCTCAACGTGCCCGCGGTGCGCATGCTCAAGACCTACGGCGTGCGCGCGCTTCGCCGACCTGCTGCGCGGCGCGGGCATGAGCACGCTCACGCGCCCGCGCCGACGACTACGGCCTCACGCTCGATCCTCGGCGGCGCCGAAGGCAATCTCTGGGACATCTCCGCGATGTACGCCGAGCCTCGCCGGCATCGCGCGCGCCGGCGCGGCCGACGCCGGCGCCGCGCTTCCGCGAACTCACGGTGCTGCGCGGCGCACCCGCCCGAAGCCCGCGGCCGCGTCGCCATCGGCACCGGCGCGGCCTGGCTCACGCTCGACGCCTTGTTAGAGGTGCCGCGGCCCGGCGAGGAAGGCCACTGGCAGCAGCTTCGCCTCCAGCCGCCGCATCGCCTGGAAGACCGGCACGAGCTGGGGCCTGCGCGACGGCTGGGCCGTCGGCAACACAGCCGCTCACACGGTGGGCGTGTGGGTGGGCAACGCCAGCGGCGAAGGCCGCCCCGGCCTCACGGGCTCGACGCATGGCCGCGCCGCTGATGTTCGCGCTGTTCAACTGCGCTGCCCGCGAGCGCCGTGGTTCGACATGCCCACGTACGCGCTGCGAGCGCATCGACACCTGCGCCAACGACGGCTATCCTCGCGACCGGCGACTGCGCAGCCGAAGCGCACCTGGGTGCCGCGCGACAGCCACTTCGACGCGCTCAGTCCTCACAACCTGCGCGTGCAACCTCGACGCCGACGGCAAACAACGCGTGGACGGCGACTGCGAATCGCCGTCGGCCGATGACGCAGGCGACCTGGTTCGTGTTGCCGCCCGCCGAGGAGTTCTACTACCGCCGCGTGCACGCCGAATACCGGCCGCTGCCGGCGCTGCGCGCGGATTGTCAGCGCCACGCGACCGGTGGCCGCGCCGCTCGCGCTGCTGTATCCGGATCCGAATTCGCAGGTGCTCATCCCGCAGCGAGCTCGATGGACAGCGCGGACGCACGGTTTTCGAGGCCGTTTCACGCCGCCGGGAGGCCACGATCTACTGGCATCTCGATGGCCAATACCTTGGGGAAACGCACACTTTTCACCAGCAGTCGTTGGACATCGACCCCGGCGAGCACATACTGACCGTGGTGGATGACGAAGGGGAACGCGTCGCGCGGCGCTTCCAGGTCATCGCCACGCGGAAAGGCTTCTAACGAGGGTGTCGTGTTCGATGGATTCACGCTGACAACAGTCGAGACCGACGAAGTCACCATCCGCCTGCGGCACGGCGGATCGGGTCCACCCCTCCTGCTCCTGCACGGATTTCCCCAGACCCACGCCATGTGGTCGAAGGTGGCGCCGCGCCTCGCCGAACACTACACCGTCGTTTGCCCCGACCTGCGCGGCTACGGCGGCAGCAGCAAGCCCGACTCGAGCGCCAACCACGAAACCTATTCCAAGCGCGCCATGGCGCGCGACCAGCTCGAGGTCATGAAGAAGCTCGGCTTCGAGAAGTTCTTCGTGGCCGGCCACGATCGCGGCGGCCGCTGCGCCTATCGGCTCGCGCTCGACTCACCGGCAGTCGGTCAGCAAGCTCGCGGTGCTCGACATCGTGCCCACGGGCGACACGCTGCGCCGCGCCGACTGGCGCTTCGGCATGGGCTACTGGCACTGGTTCTTCCTCGCGCAGGCGCACCCGCTGCCCGAACGCATGATCAGCGCCGATCCCATCGCCTTCCTGTTCCGTCACGGCCAGGGCTCGTCGGATTTCGAGGCCTACGAAGATTTTCTGCAGAACGCGCGCGACCCGGCGGCGATCCACGCCATGTGCGAGGACTATCGCGCGGCGGTCAGCGTCGACTTCCAGCAGGACCAGGCGGACCGCGGCACGCGCAAGATCGAGTGCCCGACGCTCGTCATGTGGGGCAACCGCGGCGTGATCCCGAAGTGGTACGACCCGGTCGGCATCTGGAAAGACTGGGCCAGCGACGTGCGCGGCGAAGAAGTCGAGAGCGGCCACATGCTGGCCGAAGAAGCTCCCGACGCCACCTACCAGGCGCTGCGCGCGCTTCTTCGCGCTGACCACCAACTAGTGCCGCGAGCTCTTGCCGCGCGTCGACGGCTCGACGCGCGGTGCCGACCGCCGCCGCAACGCCGGGTCCTCACCCTTCGCGCGACGCTTGCCGGCGGCCTCGGCCGCCTTCATGTCCTCGGCCTCACGCGCTGACGTCGGCGCAGCGCGAACCGCCGGCCTTCTCCACGTCGTTGTTGTTGAGGTACTCGTCGGTGCGCTTGCGATAGCGGCGCGTGGCCTCGTAGTCGCCTTCGCCCTGGATCTTCTGCTTCGGCATGGGAATCCTCCGTGTCGGGCAGCCCATTAGAGCCGCGATTTTCGCGCGTCGATTGGCGCGCTGCGGCACCGTCCTACGCCACAATCAGCGATCGCGCAGATTCCCTGGACTGCCAGGTTTGCGACACTGCAAGCCATCAAGCGACGCTGATTCCAGGACTGCGCAATACGCCGAACGCACGGGCAAGTTTCGCCGGCACCATTCAGCGCCTGCGCCGGCGAGATCGCGCCCGATGGCTCGCCGCGACACAAGCTCGACCGCCTGCGCGAACTGCGCGCCGTCATCGACACGCTGCGCTGCGAACGCGAGGCGCAGGACCCGCTGCTGGCCTGGATCATCGAGCGGGACAGCGTCGAACACACCGCCGGCGTGATTGAACGCGGGGTCGTCGGGCTGCGACAATGCGCGCCCCGCCGGCATCCGCAGGTATGCTTCACGCGCTCATGACCGCGCCACCGCTTCGAGTTCTGATCGCCGAAGACAACGAGGACCTGCGCGACCTTGCTGGTCACGCTCGTCTCCGCCGAGCCCGACCTGAAATGCGTGGGCACGGCCGCCGATGTCGAAGCGGTCATCGCCAGCACCGCCGAAAACAAGGCCGACGTTCTGGTGCTCGACCTGGAGCTGCAGGGCCGCTCGAGCATCGACCTGCTGCGAACCGTGCGCACGCAGCGGCAGCAAGATCTCCATCGTCGTGTTCTCCGGTCATTCGCACCCGGAAATGATCCGTCACACGCTGGCCGCCGGCGCCGACGCCTATATGCCGAAGAGCGGCGACTACGAGTTGCTGCTCGACGCCATTCGCGACAAGCGCGCCACGCACGTTGACGCCGGCCGCCTCGCAAGCGGCCCGGCGTCAGTTGCCTCAGCGGCTGTTCGATCTAGAAGCGCCAGGCGGCGGTCAGCCACAAGCGCATCGGCATCATCCAGTCCCTTCGAGATCGTACCTTTCGTACTCGAAGCGCACGTTGAATCGCTCGCCGATGTTGGCGCCGATGCCCGCGCCGTAGACGAGGTCTTCGGACTCTTCGTCGAACTCGACGTTGCCGTTGAGCTCGTCTTCAACGCCGATATTGGCGTCGTAGAAGTAGTAGCCGAGACGCCCGTAGACCTCGAACCAGTTGCCGAGCGGAATCGTGCCCACGACGTACGGCGCGAAGCCGTCCACCGCCAGATCCACGTTGAATCCCGGCACCACGGCGCCCGATGGCTCACCGAGGTTGATGTAGTCGAGCTCGAACGCCAGGAACGTGTTGAGGCGATAGCCGCGCGAACAACTTGTACGCGTTGTCGTCCTCATCCCAGGCGCTCGACGGCGTCGTCTGACCTGGTCCGACATTGTCGATACTGACGTTGAACGAGCCAACGCCACCACCGAGGTACCAGCCCGCATTCTCGTCTGGCAAAGGCAGCGGGCACCGTCGCTACGGACACTGCGGCAACTGCCGCGGCGAGTTTGAGCTTCATGAGTTACGTCCTTGAGTTGAATTGAACGGACGCGAAGTTAGTACGTTGCGTAAATTGCACCACACTCAGGCATGACCTCCCATGCCTGTCGGTTCTCTCCGTCGGCGCCTGTGGATCGGAGAAGTCTTACCCGCGCACCTCGTTGTGACGACGATTCGCCATCGCGGCGTCGGCGCGCGCATGCTCGGCTACAGTCGCTATCTATCTGAGGAGATTCCCGTGCTCGCCAATGTTTCCCGTCAGACCTATCCGTTCGCGTCTGCCCGACCTGCCCTTACGCCTACGACGCGCTCGAGCCGCACATCGACGCCGACGACGTTGCGCATTCACCATCGCGAGCACCACGCCACTTACGTGAAGAAGCTCAACGAAGCGTTGTCGAAGGAACCCGAGCTGCAGAAGCTCACGCTCGCACGAGCTGCTGCGCGACACCGGCAAACTACCCGAGGCGATTCGCACCGCCGTGAAGAACAACGGCGGCGGCCATCTCAATCACGATCTGTTCTGGAAATCGCTCGCGCCCGCGCCTGTCGCGCCGCGCCGCGCGGCGCGCTGGCGACAAGCGCTGGAGCGGGATTTCGGCTCCGTCGACGCGTTCCGCACGAAGTTCAGCGACGCGGCCGCGAAACATTTCGCGAGCGGCTGGGTGGCGCTGTCGCTCGATCATGCGTCGCAGAAGCTCGCGATCGTGGACCTCAAGGATCACGAGGTGCTGCATGGCAGCGAGGCCACCGCGGTTCTCATCCTCGATGTCTGGGAACACGCGTACTACCTGAAATATCAGAACCGCCGGCCGGAATTCATCGAAGCGTTCTGGAACGTCGTCGACTGGTCGCAGGCCGCGGAGAGATTCGAGCACGGTGCGCGCGACCGTCGGGCGGTGTAGGATACTTCTGACTGAGGTACCGCCCGTCTGCCGGACAGGCGCGGTGATCTCACGAAGGTAGACTTCGGCCATGCACGAGATAACTCAACAAGTTGTGGAGACATCCCGGCCCATGAATCGCACCAGAGTCATGATCGTGGACGACCACCAGGTTGTTCGCGCCGGCCTCAAAACCCTGATCAACGGACAACCGGATCTCGCGGTGGTCGACCGAAGCGAGTTCTGGCCGTGAAGCCATGGAGCAGCTCCGGGCAGCACACCATCGATGTGTTGCTGCTGGACCTGTCGCTGCCGGACGTTTCCGGCCTCGACGTGCTCAAGCACGCCAAGGCGCATTACGAATCGGTCGGCGTGCTCATCCTCTCGGCATTCCCGGAAGCGCAATACGGACTCAACGTGCTGCGTGGCGGCGCCAGCGGATTCGTCGGCAAGGGCACGGAGGAATCCGAACTGTTCCGCGCCATCCGCACCGTCGCCCGCGGCGGCCGTTATGTCGGACCCGAACTGGCGGACCTGCTGGTCGCCGGCGTACGCGGCGATCCGAATGCCCCGCTGCACAGCATCCTGTCGGAACGCGAATTCCAGATCTTCTGCAAGCTGGCGCAGGGCGAATCGGTGTCCGAGATCGCCAACCGGCTTGTTCCTCAGTGTCAAGACGGTGAGCACCTACCGCAGCCGTATCCTCGAGAAGATGTCGATGAAGAGTAATGCTGACATCACCACCTATGCGCTGCGGAATAATCTCGTCCAGTAGATAGACGTTTCAGACTGCCAAGCGCCACGGACGAGGCGATGCCCCATTCATTGCAACCGGCTTCCGGAACATCGGCGGACGCGCAAACGCCACAGCTCGAGCGACACGGTCCGCCCCAACGGCGCGCCGGGCAAGCCGCTGCGCATCCTGCTGGTCGAGGATTCGCCGCTGCTGCGCAGCCGGCTCGAAAGCATGCTGTCGCAGTACGCGGCGTTCAAGGTCACCGGGCTCGCCTCCGCCGAAGCCGAGGCCGTCGAGAAGCTCGACACCGTGCCCTACGACGCCATCGTGGTCGACGTGGAGCTGCGTCCGGGCAGCGGCATCGGCGTGATCCGCGCAGCGCGCGCCCGCAACCCGGACAAGGGCGATGGCGGACCACGTGTGGATCATCGTGCTGACCAACTACGACCTGCCGACGGTGCGCGAGCGCTGCATGGCGGCCGGCGCCGATCACTTCCTCGACAAGATGCGCGAGATCGATCAGCTCATGCCGATCCTGCTGCAGATCGCGGGACGAAAACCCTGATCTGATTGCCCTGTCGGGCGCGCGCTTCCGCCTGCGACACTGCCGCCGGCCCGCTGCATGCCGGTGACGCGCGCTCGGCATGGAACGCGCGAGGTCTGGTATCCATGCGCGCGCCGTCGTCGCCGATGCAGCATGACGTAGCCCTCGCCCTTCGGCCTCGATCACCACCTCGACATGCTTGGCGCCGCCGCGCGCGATGATGTTCGCCAGCGCCTCCTGCGCGACGCGAAACAGCGCTGAGCTGCGTCACCGCGGTCGAGGTCGAGCGCCTCGTCGGGCAGCGTCGCGACGCACTCGATGCCGGCGCGCGCTGCAGTGCTCGTCGAAATGGCTGCGCAAGCGCCACCGCGAGGCCGAAATGATCGAGCAGCGAGGGCCGCAGGTCTTCGACCACGCGCCGCTTGAGCATCATCGGCCTGGTTGAGCATCTGCATCACCGAGTCGAGCTTCTCGCGGCATCTCCGCGTCCAGCGACGCCGCTCAGGCGCGCTGACAGCCACGACATGTCCATCTTCGCGGCGGTGATCAGTCCGCCGAGCTCGTCGTGCAGTTCCTTGGCGAGCGCCGAGCGCTCCGCTCTCCGTCCAGCCGCAGCAGGTGGGTGGACAGGGTCGACAGTTCTTCGGTGCGCGCAGCAACGCGCGCCTCGAGCTCTCGCTCACGTTTCCTCGGTTCATGCATGTCGTTCGTTGCCCGCGAGTCGTTCTGCCGATGATCAATCTTTCGGCAAGTCCTCGAGCAGATCGACGAGGTCTTCCGGCGTGTTCTTCTTCCTGGGCGAGGATGGACTCGAGCATGCGGCGCGACGTCGGATCGCGCGTGACCGATGAAGTTGATCATCTCGCGGTAACTCTCGATGGCGATGCGCTCGGCGATGAGATCGGCCTCGAGCATCTGCGCGCAGCGAGGTCGGCTTCGTCGTATTCCGAATGGCTGCGCGACAGCAGCGTCGCCGGATTCAGATCCGGATCCTCGCCGAGCTGCACGATGCGCTCGGCGATCTGGTCGGCATGCGCCTGTTCCTCGTTGGCGTGCTCGAGGAACTCGGCCGAGACGAACTTCGCGCGAATGCCATGCGTCGCGTAGTAGTGCCGCTTGTAGCGCAGCACGCAGACGATCTCCGTCGCGAGCGCCGTATTCAGCAGTTCGACGATGGCCTTGCGGTCGGCCTCGGGAAAGCTGGGCGTGACCGCGCCCTTCATGATCTGCTCGCGCGCGCGCACGCAGCGCGCTCGAGATCGGAAATGAAGGCGTTGCCTGTCGGCGTCGGCGGTATTGCGTTTGAGATTGGCTTTCACGAGTTCCTTCTCCTTGTGCGCGCGGCGCCGGTAAATGTTGATCAGCAGGCTCGACGGCCGCGAGCCACAGCGATCGGTGTTTGAGGAGCGACAGTCCCATCATGCCGAGCTTCAGCGGCTGCAGAGTTTGCCCACGGCGACTCGCGCGCCGCGCTCGACATTTCGCGCAGCGTTGAGTTCGAGCCAGGCGCGCTGCAGCTGCATCTCCGCGTCGAGCAGTCGCGCCCGTTCAAGCGGCGAGATCATCTGGAGCGCTCCTGTGGTTCTTCCGGTGCGGCGGCGGCGTGCGTGCGACGCTGTGCACGGCGCTTCGCGAGAGCTGCGCGACAACACTTCGAGGTCGAGCTTCAGGCTGTCGAGGAACCAGGTCATGCGAGCCGACCTCGCGCGAATCGACTACCGCTGCGATTCGCAGCGAGCAGCGCCACACGCCGCCGATCACGAACGCGGCCACGACCGCGGACCAGCACCGGAACGCGCAGGTGCGGCGGCAGCGACGATGGCCAGCAGCACGATGCCGCCCCAGATCGGCAATGAAGATGGCAGCGCCGGCGCAGTCACGCGCAGTTGCAGGCGCGACGAGAAACGACTGGATCTCGGACTGCAGCGCGATGCCCGCCGCGTCAGCGCGCGTCTCGAGCATGCGCAGCAGGTGAAGCGTCAGCTCGCGCGCCGGCGCCCGGGCGTCGTCCGGCGTCCTCGGCTGCTCGGCCTTGGCGTGTCGTTGCCGGCTTCCATCATTGACGACGCGTCGACTTGGTGATCGAGCAGTGTCACCACGCCGCCTAACAAGGCGGCCAGGGCGACGGCCTGCCAGGGATTGCGTGCGTACGTAGTCGTCGGCCCGGTCGGCGAGCGATTCGGCGACCTGCTCGGCGTCGACTGGCAGTCATCGGCGAGCCTGGCCTTGGCCTGGTTCAGCGTCTGCGTGACCCGGCCTCGCGCACCGCTTCGGCGGCCTCACCACCTTGCTCGCCCAGCGAGCGCAGCAGTGATTCGGCCTGGTCGACGATGCGATTCAATTCTTCGATGGCGGGGTCCACGGTGTTGCGGCTCCGGTTAGCTGGCGGTGTCAGGCATGGTGTTCCTTGAATCCAGAATGGACCCTGTCGTCGATCGGTCACATCCGGATTTGCTGTGCACGGATATGTAGGACTCGGCTGACGTGCAGATGGCGCACCTGCCGCGCGCGCGCAACGCGCACTGCACGGATACTTGCGTCCGTCTAGTGGAGAAGTGGAAGAGTGACGCGACGAGCCCTCCCCTCGAAATAATTTCGCGTCATGCGACCACCGGAGCCATCCGTCCACCGGCCTCGCGGCCGGTGGACGGCGTTAGCTCGCATCACTGCCTCTGCGCCGCGCTCGTCCGGCTGCCACGTCCTTCCCGAAATGCAAGTTCGCGCGCACGCTGCCGCTGTCGCGTTCGCGCACGCCCGTCGACATCGAAGGGCCGAACGGCATGCGTGAGCCGCGCTCAGCGCGTGCGCACTGACGCGCGAGCTGGCCGCTACCACGGGCGACACCGCACTGCTCGACTATCACCTCGCCGCGATGCAGCGACATCGGCGCGCCGCCGCTGCTCACCGGCAACCAGGTAGAGCTGCTCATCGATGGCCCGCGCACCTACGCGGCGATGTTTGCCGCGATCGACACAGGCGCAGCAGCTACGTCCTGGTCGAGAGCTTCATCTTCGAGGAAGCCTCCGCAGGCAATCGGACGCTTGAGCGCGTTGCTGACGCAGGCGCGCAGCGCGCGGCGTGAGCGTCTCACGTGCTGTACGACGCGGTCGGGTTCGCTGACGCACCGACGCAGAAATTTCTCGACGCGCTTGGCGACGCCGGCATCGCGCTGTGCGCATTCAATCCGCTGAATCCGCTCGATGAGCGTTTCTCCGGCGTCAACCAGCGCGACCATCGCAAGATCGTGGTGGTCGATGGCGAGCTCGCCTTCGCCGGCGGCGTCAATTTCAGCCAGGCCTATCGCATCGCTTCCAAGCAGGCGCGGCGCACGCGGTCTCTCGAAGCAGAAGTCGCTGCGACCAGGGATGGCGCGACACGCACATCGCCATTGCGCGGCACGGCTGCGCGGCAACTCGAGAGCCTGTTTCGCGCGACCTGGCGCGAGGCGCGAATGCGCAGGCGACGTGTCGCCGCCAGTTCGCCGAGCACAGCCGTGAAGGCGCGGCAACACGCTGGTGCAGATCGTCGCGAGCACGCCCGACGACGACAGACCAATGAGATCTACGCCACGCTGCTCTCGGTGCATCACGTACGCGCAGACGCAGCATCGACGTCACCATGGCGTACTTCGTGCCCGACGACGCGCTCGAGAAGGCGCTCGCGGACGCGGCGCAGCCGCGGCGTCGTGGTGCGCATCATCCTGCCCTCGTACAGCGACTTCTCCGGCGTGTTCTACGCCGGGCGCGCCCACTACGACGAGCTGCTCGAAGAGCGGCGTGCAAGCTGTACGAGCTCGAGAGTGCGTTCCTGCATTCCAAGAGCATCGTGGTCGACGGCGTGTGGTCGTCGATCGGCTCCACCAATTTCGACTGGCGCAGCTTCGTGCACAACAACGAGATCAGCGTGTGTCGTCGATCGACGAGGATTTCGCCGCGTCAGATGGCGCAGCATGTATGCCACCGACCTCGCCGACTCTCACGAGATCACGCTCGGCCGCATGGAAGAAGCGCGGCCTGCAGTGAGCGCGTTCAAAGAGTGGATGTGGCTACCGATCCAGTATTGGCTGTAGCGGACAGGCTCTAAGCGACTGCCGTCATCGCGATCCGGCATCACCCGGGAGCACGCGTTCGACGCTGTGCCAGGCGGAACGGATGGCCTGCTTTGGCGTCCACCCATGCAAGCTTCGATTTGCCCTTGGCGACGTCCCAGCCCGCCTCCAGGCGCGTCTCGAGATCCTCGAAGCGCGCATGCGGATTCTCTTCGTACGACTTGTACGCGTAGCGATAGGCCGGATCGAAGTCATCCCAGGAATACTTGTCGCTGTAGTAAGGCTCGTCCATGAAGGTCTCGCTGCCAATGCGTGGTGAAGCGCTCGATTCGATTCTCAGTCTTCATTGCACGTCTCCAGGTGGAAGGCCGCGATTTCGCGGGAGGCGGCACTGTGCGTGCTGCCGTGAATCAGGACCGTCGGAACCGGCGCCCGATTTCTGTAGGCCAAAACAAAAGGGCCGGAGTGTCGCCACTCCGGCCCCGCTGCATCAGCTTCTGCTGAAGCTTATTTCTTGACGTCGATCTGGTTGTTCACCGAACGTGACGTGCTCGACCGCGCGGGCCAGTTGCTCGGCCGTCGACTTCGCTTCCGCAGTTGTCGACGAAGCCCGAGAGCTGCACCACGCCTTCGCTGGGTCTCGACGTTGATCTGGTGCGCCTTGGTGCGCGGATCCTCGGCGAGCGCCGCCTTCACCTTGGTGGTGATGGCGCCGTCGTCGACGAAGTCGCTTCACCCGCATCGAGTCACGGTCTCCACCGTAAGGTTGTTGTGAACTGCGTGTGACACCCGTTGGTGGCTCTTGGCAACTTCCGTGGCGCGTTCCTTGCTCGCCGGCGAGTCGACGAAGCCGTTCAGCTGAACGGTGCCCTTGAACACTTCGACGTCGATCTGGTGCGCCTTGGTCACCGGATCGGCGATCAGGGCCGACTTCACGCTCGGCCGTGGTCACCGAATCGTCGACCTGCTCACCGGCCGACTTCTGCGTGCGCGTGGACGCGCAGGCAACCATCGCCAGCGTGACGACGAGCATGACCGCACTGACAAAACCTTTGGATTTCTGCATAGGAACCTCTTATCTCCGCGCCGTATTGGCGATGAAACTGACGATCGCAAGAATCAGGAAAACGAAGAACAGGATCTTCGCGATTCCCGCTGCGCCCGCGGCAATGCCGGCAAAACCGAACACGGCTGCGATGAGCGCGATGACAAAAAAGATGACTGCGTAATGAAGCATCGACTTCTCCGCGTTGATTGACACCGATACTCGGTGCCGGCGGAGCGCATCATTGCCGTTATGCGCAGATGCGTAGATGCAGGGTTGCGGGCGTGATGCCGCGTAGGCGCATGACCACATGGGCTGTCAGGCTCATGCGGGATTACAGGCGTGGGAAGCCGAGGGCGCGCTCAGTCGTCGGCTAGTTCGACGACCTCGTCGCACTGGCGTGGCGAGCTTCGGATCGATGTGCGCGCAGTCGTCCGCGCCTAACAACACGACGCCGTCGTAGGTTTCGATGCGCTGCCGCAGCTGGGCGACGTTGAGATCTGGGAAAGCGGCCCGATTCTTCGCTGCGATCGCTCGCCGAACAGGTGATCCGGTGTCGTCGAACAGCAGCACGGCGTCCGAGGCCTCGGCCGCCTGTGAACAGCGCGTCGAGATTCTTCTCCGTGTCGCGCCACGTACTTGCTGACGATGCGGTCGAGGTCGATCTGGAACAGGTCCACCGACAACTCTGCGCGCGAACAGTTGCGCCGCCAGCAGGCTGTGTTCTTGCCGGAGTGGCCCGGCGAACAGCACGCGCATGCCTCTGCGCGCGCCGCCGCTGCGTGTCTTCGACCTTGGCGCGCCGCGTCGCCAGCAGCCGATCGAGCACCGGGCGCAGTTGTTCGTCGTGCATCAGTCGAAACCCCGGCCGGGAAACTGCGCGCTCGAGCGCCGGACGCCAGTGATCTTCTCGGCCAGCCGGCGGAATCCGGTGCCGCTGGGATGAATCTCGTCGGCCCAGTGGACGTTCGTCCACCGGCAACGCGGCGCGCATGTCGACCACCACGAAACGCGCCCGCGCCGCGGCTAACGCACTGCAGCCGCGCATGCAGTTCATCGACCAGGTAGCGCGCCAGCTGCGCGCCCTCGGTGTCGGGATCGATGCCCCTGGCCACCAGCACCGGCCGCATCCACGGACCCGCCTTGCCGAGGCCGAAGGGCCCGGTGGCCTTGCGGCCGGTGGGCTGCGAAGTAGCAATAGCTGTGCGCGAACACCACGCACTTCGGGCGCAGCGCATCGCGCGCATCGAGCAGGCGCGCGTAGGCGGCGACGATGTCGTCGAGCACGGTAGTTAGCGCGGCGAGCTTGATCGGCGCTCTGCCAGGTGGCGCCCGTGCACCTTCGTGTTGAGCATCCTTGGCCGAGTTCGCCTGCCACCAGGTCGCTGCCGCCGGCGCTCAGCAGCAGCGCGTCGACCGGGTAGTTCTTGAGGTAGTACTTGAGTCTTCTTGAGCTGCGCGCTGCCCGCGCCGAGGATCTCGCGCGCCTCGTCGCCGTTGTGCTCGAGCCGCAGCATCGAGAAGTCGCTCATCATTTCGATGTAGTCGGCGATGTTGGCGTTCAGCGGATAGCTGAACCAGGAATCGCCTTCGGTGAGCATGACCAGCCGCTGCGGAAACTGCTTGATGCTGGCGGCGAACACCGCCTGCTTCGGACGCACGTCGGAGACCCGACTCGACCGGCTTCGGCATGTGGCTACCCTCCCTGCGGCATTTTCTTGATCACGCCACCATACCATACCTATACCCCGTGCGCTTCAATACATGACGCCGGTGCGCACCAGCGGAAACCGTTGCGAAAAGTCCTAACAACACGCCGCGAGGAAACTCTTACACTTCCCGCGTCATTCCAGTGGAGTCACCGACGATGCGTTCCCTCCTGATCGCCTTGTTGGTTCTTACCAGCGGCGCCGCGCTGCGCCGCGCCCAGCCTCACCACTCCGCCGAGCGCGGCCGCACGGGCTCCACCATCTCTTTCCAAGGCGACGGGCACAGGCAGACCCGCGCGAGTTCGTCACGGTCGTGCCCGAAAGGCGCTCGCGAAGGCGCGTACTTCAGCCTACGTGTACGTGACCGGCACGGGTGACCTCAAGCTCGTGATGCCGGCGGCGCCTGGGCGACTACGAACTGCGGCTCTGCGAAGCGAACAGCCCGTACAAGACCCTGGCCATGAAGCCCATCAAGCTCACCGGCTGCAAGCGCCAGCGTGAGCGCGCCCGCGTCGGTCGCGGCCGGCGCGCGCATTCGAGGTGAAGTGGACCGGCCCTAACAACGAGCGGGACTACGTCACCATCGGCGAGACCACGCCCGGCGGACGGCTCTATCTCGACTACAAGTACTCGCGCGACGGCAGCCCGCGTGAAACTCGCCGCGCCGGAAAAGCCGGGCAACTACGAAGTGCGCTACATCCTCGGCGTGGGTGACACCGTCATCGCGCGCCAGCCCATCACGGTCGGCGGCGTGACTGCCTCGGTCACGGCGCCCGCGCAGGTAGCTGCCGGCGCGAAGATTCAAAGTGAGCTGGACCGGGCCGAACAATCCGCGCGACTACGTCACCATGGTCAAGGCGGGACGCGGCCGAGAAGACCTATGAGCGCTACGCGTACACGAGCAAGGGCGCACACGCTCGGAGCTCACCGCGCCGGACGAGCCCGGCAACTACGAAGTCGCGCTATGCCACCGGCAACGAATACCTGCACGCTGGCGCGCGCGACGATCACCGTCGGTGCGATCACGCGGCACGATCACCGGCCCGGCACAGGCGGTGGCCGGCGAAACCTTCAAGGTGTCGTGGAAGGGCCCGGACAATGCCGCGCAATTTCGTCACCATCGTGCCGCAAGGGCGCGCGCGAGGGCGACATACAGCTCGGTCGTACTTCTACACCGACGCCACAGAACAATCCCGGGCAACCTCGTCGCGCCGCTCGCGCCCGGCGAATACGAGCTGCGCTACTCCACCGCCGAGAAATACCTCGACGCTCGCCCGCGCTGCCATCCAGATCACGCCGGCGAAGAATGAGCCCGGCAAAATCGCCGTGACGCTGGCCGCGGGCGCCAAGATCCAGCGGCGCCATCGAGATCATCCTCGACGCCTCCGGCAGCATGCTGCAGAAGTTAGGCGGCGAGCGGCGCATCGATATCGCCAAAGGACGCTGACCAAACTCACCTCCTCCACCATTCCCGCCGGCACGCCGTTCGCGTTCCGCGTGTTCGGGCGCGAGGTGGATTCCTGCCAGACGGACCTCGATGTGCCCGTGGGCCCTCTGAATCCTGCCGCCGTCGCCCAGCGCATCGCTGCGCTCGTCGCCAAGAATGGCGCGAAGACGCCGATCGGCGCCTCGCTCGACAAGGCGGCGGACGATCTCAAGAGCGTCACCGGCGAGAAGCTCATCGTGCTGGTCACCGATGGTGAGGAAACCTGCGGCGGCGATCCGGCGGCGTCCATCGAGCGCCTGCGCAAGGCCGGCATCGGCACGCGCGTCAGCATCGTCGGCTTCGCGCTCGACGATGAAAAGCTGGCCACGACCTTCCGGCGCTGGTCCGATGCCGGCGGCGGCGCGTTCTTCGACGCCAAGGATGCGCGCAGGGCTCGACAAGTCGCTGACCGAAGCACTGCGTCCGGGTTTCGAAGTCGTGAACGCCCAGGGTCAGGTGATCGCCAGCGGACTCGTCGGCGGAGACGCCGTGCAGGTTCCCGCCGGCAATCACACGTTCGCATCAAGGGGCGCGCAAACGCGTCGAAGCCGGTCGTCGTGAAGCCGAAGGAAACCGTCGAACGTCGAGTTCTGAGCCCTGCAGCTATCTGCTCGAGTTCTGACCAGCCGCAGCACCAGCACATCGTGGCCCGGCAGCTTCGGCCGACAGCGCCTTGCCGGTATTGCCCGCGAATCTGTCCCGTTCCACAGGTTGCGCATTTGTAGCGCGGTCTTCGCGAAGGCCGCGTCGCGCTTCGACAGATCGTCGTTCACGATTCTCGGCTTTCCAGTCGAACGTGATCTTGCGCGCGTCCTTGTTGCGGTTGAGCGCCACGAATCCCCAGTCGCCGCCCTCGAAGCGGCTTGAACCAGTACTCGACGCCGTCGCGCGCAGCGTACTTGAAAGCCTGCACGCCCAGCGGATCCTGGTTGAGCGCGATCACGCGACTTGTTGGTGAGGATCGCCGCCGTTTCCTTCGACATGTTGCGGATGTCGTTGCCGGCGATCAGCGGCGAGGCGAGCATGGACCACATCGTGAAGTGCGCGCGGTCTTCGTTGACGGTCATGCCGCCATTGCCGACCTCCATCATGTCGGCGTCGTTCCAGTGATCCGGGCCCGGCGTGCACGCGCAGGCCGTCCTGCAGGTCGAGGATCTGCAGCACGCCGCGCGATTGCCAGGTGCCGTGGTCCTCGACGCAGTCGAAGCAGTCCCAGATGTCGCCCGGTGGTGCGCCAGGAGTGGCCGATGGGCTTGGCCCAATCCAGGGCTTGTTGTCGCCCCACTCGCACATCGAGAACAGCACCGGCCTGCCGGCCTTGCGCAGCGCTTCGCGCATGCGTGCAGGTACGCGCCTTCGGCCTTGAGTCCCTGGGTCTCGCACCAGTCGTACTTGAGATAGTCGATGCCCCACTCCGCGTACGTCTGCGCGTCCTGGAATTCATAGCCGCGGCTGCCGGGCCGGCCACCGCAGGTCTTCCAGCCCGCATCCGGAATAGATGCCTAACTTCAGGCCCTTCGCAGTGCACGTAGTCCGACAGCGCCTTCATGCCCGACGGAAAGTGCTCGGCGTTCGGGTGGATGAAGCCCTTCGCGTCGCGTTCGCCGTGCCAGCAGTCGTCGATGTTCACGTACACGATAGCCGGCGTCTTTCATGCCGCTCGAGACCATGGCGTCGGCGGTCTCGCGGATCATCTGCTCGTTCACGTTGCAGGCGAACTTGTTCCAGCTGTTCCAGCCCATCTGCGGGGTCTTGGCCAGGCCTTCGAACTTCTGCGCGTACGCCGCGCCCGTTCGCAGCGCCAGCAGCAAGCGCCAGAGCCGATGACGAGCTTCTTCATGTTGAACTCCCGGATCGCCCGGACCCCAAGCGGCGGGGAGTCTACCAGCCGAAGGTGCTTGCGCAGCGCCGTCATCGGCTCATCCCAGGGCTCGTATTCGCCCTTCAACGCCTGGACGGCGGTCTGCGCGATGCCCATGCCGAGCTCGCGATAGGCCTCGAGCTGTTCTTCGTCGAAGAACTGGTCGGCGGTAGTTTGATTCGGGAAGTCGACGTTGCGGCGCCAGTAGGACACGGTGTCGGCGTTCATGCCGGCGATCGGCGACGGCCTGCAGGTACAGCAGGATGCCCTGCTGAATCGGTGCCCGGATACTTGATGGTGCCGACCGCCCAGCCGCGCTTGACCACGGCGCCGAGCTCCGCGGGCCGGATGGCGTCGAGTGGATAGGTCTCGCTGGTGAAGCGGATGTGCACGCCGAAATCCACGCGCACGCGCTGGATGGCGTTGGCGAGATCGTCCATCGAATAGCCGACGATCCTGGCTGCCCTGCGACAGCACGATGATCTTCACGCGGCGCCGGATCAGCTCGTACAGGCCCGGTGTTGTCGAAGTGGCCGCCGTCGGTCAGCTCGATGAAAAACGCATTCTCCGTGGTGCCGCTGCCGAACAGTCCCTGGCGGATGCCGGGCGCCAGCAGGTTCGGCGGAAACCACTTGTGCCAGTTCTTCGGCTCCTGCGACGCGCGCGGATTGCGGATCCAGTAGCCGAGGCGCACGTTGGTCAGCGACAGCAGCAGCGACACCAGCGGATTGCGCGTGATACCGCGGCCGGCGACGCCGGCGTGCGGACTCGCCGCGGCGCCGGACGACGCCACGGCCGTCGCCAGCGTGAAGTGCCCGTCGCCGAGCTTGGCTGGTGTCTATCCACCCGGTGGCGCTGCTGCCGCTGAATCAGCGGGCTGAGCACGAAGCTGTCGCCGCCGCGGCCGCGGAACCGGTCCTGGCGCGCGCCGACCATCACCACGTTGCAATTGACCGAGGTGCATCGGCCGCTGCGGCGCTGCCGTCCTCGTCGCACCAGCTTCGGCGAGTGTCGAACTGATCGGCATTGCCGGCGCGACGCCACTGGTTGTCGCGGATGGCTTCCTTGTCGGGCATGAACAGTTCCATGCAGCCGGTCGCGATACATGCGCCCGATGCCGATGTAGTTGGCGTTCACGATGAAGCCGGCGAACACGCCCGCGAAGCCGATGAAGACCATCAGCGGCAACGTCGATGCCGGACGATCGTGCACCGGATGTGTCATCGCCCGCCCTGCACGATCGAGTAGGCCACCAGCAGGATGCCGTACACCAGCAGCACGGAGGTCAACAGGATGCGCGGCGTGGAGGAATGTCGGACGAAGTGGACTTCTTGTCA
>ERZ1370068.7335-contig-6259_pt1 | contig 28893 bp, 45 predicted proteins | sample MGYA00561227_ERZ1370068 | MGnify/ENA primary metagenome ERZ1370068 (study PRJEB38410, sample SAMEA6850437) | metagenome | study: Metagenomic assessment of the ecological functions of the soil: analysis of the soil microbiota associated with the...
TCAATAGTTACGTATTGCTGCCACGCATCCTGCACCTCGATTCGAGACCGACTTCCGATTGACACGCCTTGCTTTGATCACGTCGTTCTCTTCAACGATAATGCGCAAACCGCTCCTCGATCTTTGGCGCTGGGATGGACTACGGCCGAGCCAGCAACGCCAGATACGTGCTGATTCTCTTTCTCTGAAACCGCGACGCGCGTGCGAACGACAATCGCTGGGCTTCGATCTGGATATCAACAGAGACTACCTGGGGACAACATCCAAAGTGCAGCCCGGAAACTTACCGGACGATTGGGAGCTGTCTAGCCTTGGAAGGTGATCGCCTCTTCAAGCGTGTTTTTCAGATTCACCGTAAACACTCAGGTCACTCGCCGATGGCGGTAAGCTGAATACGGGCGACACTGTGGTAACTTCGATCGCCGGATTCTCCCACCAGATGCGCTGCACTGGCAGTGGTGTTCTGGCTACTCTCTAGCGACTTCGCCATGAGCATTTGCATAGCAGCACACGCGTGCTGAGCGAGGTTTTGGGGAAGTGAACAAGCAATTTGCGAATGGAGCGCCGTATTTTCTGGTTAGTGGTTTTCGTCCTCGGAATCACTGCAGTTAGATTCACACTACCGATTTGCGTGGCGCTGGGCGCAACCATTCCTATTTTCATGATCGCGTGGTGGGTCGCTTACCAGCAGCGACTGGTTTCAGTGAATCGAAAAACTCTGCACATTTGCGCATAAAAACCCTCTCTCTCTCTTCTTCCTTCCCACTCATAGCCTCCACTACCGGTGCAACAATAATTTGTCGTCGTGTGCATTGATGGTTCTACAGGGAACCCCGTAGCGCCGTTGTATCTCGGTCTACGAGAGTGCACTCACGGACAGAAATCCGCTATTTTTCGGATCGCACAGCAAATGGACAATCTCCCCTGCCCCTGGCAACGGACTTGCATTTCTGGTCAAAGCGCAGCGATTACAAAGCCGCGCGGGAGGGTTCATAGTTAAGAATTCAGACAGAGCAAGATTGGCGACATGGCCGTGGTTGAGTGCGAAGGTCGCATCGAGAAAGCAGCCAACAATCTGCAAAAAGATGTTCGATGCGGCTATCGCCGCAAGAGAGGGCGCGCGAAGTAGCGCTGATCTGATCTGAAGCTTCGGCTGACGACACGGCCCCAGCTGGCATCGACGCGCTCTTCGTTGATCTACACAGACGTGGGCCTTCCATCGACGACGATCCGGTTGAAGCTTCAACCCTTCGCGCTCGCTTCGGGCGAGATTGCGAAAAGGGCCAAGGGCAACATGGACTTCGATATCGCCCCGCTACCCGAGATGATGGTCTTGTTAAGTCACAAGCAGACAGCCGATACGGCACTGCATCCACAGGGCGATTAATCGGCCGACCAAGATCTATTCGCCTCTGCGGTCTTGATCGCAACAATTTTGGCCCAGCACTCGAGGATCCTCTCTAACCAGCCGCGACTCGGACCAGGAGTGACAATGCTTCGCGAACAAGGTGGAAAAGCGATTCAGCAGCTTTTCAGTAAACGATGTTCCTGTAGGCCAGGCGAATTCTCCATGGCAAGACGTTGGGGCTCGACGTATCAGAGCCGTAAACGGTCTTCCTCAGACTGCACCTTGCCCTGGCAACGAAGCACCCGCCTACCCCAAACCCAGCAATCACTCCGCCCGCAACTCTTTACGATCCTGAATTTTCCTGTGGAGAGCGTGGACAAAGCTGTCGATGAGCTCTCTCAACGGGGCGTGCGTTCTGAACACGGCAACGAGCGTGGACCCTCAAGACAGACGCCAAAGGTATCCCTCGTGGATCCGGTCCTGTGATTGCGCGCCGGTCCCAAAGATCCGGCCGGGAATATTTTGTCGGCAGGGTCGAAGCGTAAGGCGCGAAGAATTCCCGTCAGACGGTGGAGCATCATGGCCATCAAGTGTAACGATCGGCTTCGCCCCCTCAGTGCCGCGTCTTCCAGCGGCGGTGCACCCATAGCCATCACGATCGGGATATCGGCGCACGTAGTCTTCAATCACTTTTGTGAATTTCGCGGTATTAGCAAACCGCACGCCGTTTTTCTGCTTCCTCGTTTCCGCTCAACCAGTCTTCCTTCGACTGCGGATCAAACGCAGCCCGATACTCTCGCGTAACGTCCGATCCCAAACAGTAAAGCCCGGTACCACGGCAGCGTCGGTCCGCATTGCGATACAACCCACTGGCCGTGCAGGCTGGAATCCCAAAGAAGTCCACGAAAACTCCCTGAGGCGGTCGCTCGTGCTGGTGATCCACGATGAACTCCCAACGGTCTGGCCAGCGCGCATGGCGCGCCAGCAACCTCGGACAAAATCATCCTTGGTCCATGGTCTTGTTGCCGTGCATGGTCCGGTGAAGCTTTGAATCAGGCCGTCGACGCGGGGATTATCGAGCTTTTGTAACGCATGTACCGATTTGATAAGTGGATAGTCCCGCCAACGAGTGAGAAAAAATCGCTGACAACTCCCAGCCACCCGAGCGCCCGGTGAGATAACAAACGCTCTTGCCGCGCCGGTAGGCGCTCAAAATTTTCTCAAACCCGTCGTACACCACCACTAGCTTCGGAGATTTTCTGGCAGGTAAAGGAAAGCCGCGCGCGAACTTCCGCGAGCCGTCGCGACCCAGGCAGTAAATTCTCCTCGTGCAAATCTTCTCCTGACGTTCCCGAAGGCTTTTGCCGGAAACGCCAGCTCTAGGTCCCGCAATTCCCGCACGTGACGGGAGCCGGATGTGCACTGGCGCAGATGGTGATTTGCCGTCAGAAGCGATTCCAGCCGCGCGGGCAAGCGGCCCGGGAAGGATTCCGGTAAAACCCTTCACCCTAGCCACACGAGTGCGTACTCGAGTCGTTGGCGCGCATGTGGCGGAAACTGAACTCTACCACGCGAGCATGAGAAACAGCGACGCGGGTGCGAGTGCTCCCCGCACCCATCTCTAAGGTTACTTCGCAAGGCGGGACTGCGCCCAGTGCGCCAGCGTTGGAAGCGAGAGAACTGAGTTCGCCGCAGCCGCGGCGCCTGGACATTTCCCGTCAGGAAGTTTGTAAACAGCACCATGCGTCCGCTGTAAAACCCGGCAGAGGGAGTCTTTATCCTGCTTGATGACTGCCCCGGTGAGTTCTAGCCCGGCAATAACCCTGCGCGCGAACAGTTAATACCGCAAGCTAGCCGCTTTCCAATCCGGTATCCGCCGGATGGATGACGGCCGACGGTCCGGGCCGCGCGACGCTGGCATCTGCTCCCAGTTTGAACCTGCTTGGAAGCTGTGCTGCCTCCTTCATTCCGTCGCCACCATAATCAACAGACGTGACCAGGGATCGGACCGCCGCCCGCCGATCTGCAGGCCAAAGCTTCCGCCTCCAACCACAAAGAATGCGGGTGCGCTCCAGCCTTTCCCTGTCCGGATAGCCGCAACGCCAAATGGCCGTATTTCGCCCACGATGAACCAGCCTTCAGCCATGCCGGACGCACCACGGCGACGCACTGCGCAGAACCGAGAACTGGGAATTCCCTGATCGGGAGCAGCTTCCGTATCTCGTCGAGCAATAGTGCCCGCCGCCTTATACGGTCCCCGACGCTGTCTCATCCTTCGTTCTCATCCGCAGCAAAAGACGCCACGCTTAGGCACAGCACGACCAGAAACGGAAAGAACCCTTGTTCATAGCACCTCAGTTTTCTGGAAGTTGTAATGAGCGACTCGCAACGGATGCGTTGAAGGAAGGATGGCTGAGACAAAAAATTCGGCTGAAAGTGGCGGACCTAATCTCCACTCCCAACCCCCGTCTCCCAGGTTCTGTGGTGCGGAACTGAGCGTGTCGAAACCTGGGTGAATCTCCAACAAGATTACCGCTGTGGGTCTTGTCCGTTAGTAACGAGCGCCCTGGTTACCGACTACTTCGCGGAAACGAGCGAATGCGTAATGGTACACTGAGAGCGCGATACGACCCGGACCCACCCCTTCCGCATCAGCTTTGCCACGTGCGCTTTTACCGTACGCCCTCGATGCCCAGCGCGGAGCCGATTTCCTTTATTGGATCGACCGGCTACCAAACATCTCCAAATACTTCCTTTTCACGGTCCTGAAGGTCACCCGCCCGCTAAATATGCGCCCAGGTGGCGCCGCTACGCGCTCGATAAAGAGCGAGTGCGATGGCTGGCGCGGCGCCCAAACGGAACCTTGATTGACACCAGTATCGGTTTCGAATAAATTCCATCGGGTGGCAGCCGCCAGATCCACGCGCCTTTGGTTCGAAGCAACGCTTCAGGATGTTTCTTCATCCATGCCAGAGTTTGTAGACGATGATCCGCAGATCGGGCGTACCGCTGCCGCTCGCCATTACGTCAAAACAGGTTTTGGCCGCTGCGAGCCAAAGCAGCGGTCGAGGTCGATATCTTCAGCTTGCGTGCCCAATATCCGGCAACGACGCCGCAATCACTGAAAATCGGACTCGGTGTATCGTGCCTGGAAGCCCACAAACGCAGAGGGTCGCTTCCACTACGGCAATTCGGCGAGCGGCTTTTCGCAGTTGCAGCTTCAGCGGCGAATCCGTTAGGATGTTCCTTGACCCCCAGAATAACGGATCGGTCCTCTATGGAAGCAGCGGTAACGATTGACCACTACCTGGTAACCTCCTTTGAAAACGGAAACACATTGTGAATGCTGAGAATCGGTCACTACAACTTGTTTCGCTGGTTTTGGCGATCGCTTGCGCAACGGCAAGTCTGGCAGCGGCGCACGCCCCGACCTATCAGCCGAAGTTCAAGGGCGATCCAGCATCGGTCCGAGGCAGGAAGCGCGCAGGTTTGGCTACATGTTGTCGTCCGCGCCTGAAAACATATAAGAAGCGCCACGACAACAGACGCTTCTTCTCTACTTCTTCAATTGGCCGGTACCGAATCCTTGGCCAACGCAGGCCAACAGCACCGACCGGCGGCGACTATACGGTCGGTTTCCGCTCGCAGAAAGACGGATACATGCTCATCGCGCGACTTAAATGTGCGCCTGACGCGGAACACCGCTCTGCTTATGAGATAGGAAGACGGAGTGATTCACGCCGAAGAGGACACTACAAGCCGCCGACCTGAATTCTCCACGGATTCGGGCCAGTTTTGTTTTTTGGTTTGGAGTTCTGAAGTGAAAGATCCTTCCGCGCAACCGTATTGCGCCCGCAAATCGCTCACTGCCAAGATGCTCCCGCCAGCGACCGTGGCAGCGAACCCTGGACCTCAAATTCTCGCTACGGCACTGAATTTGGCCCGTTCATCGAGCTGAGTAACGCCAGGCGCGGCGACGACGCAAGCTTCCCTGCAGGAATTCTGCAACGCTCGCGTTGTCGCTTCCTGCGTTGGTGCGGTGTTCCTGAACTCGCAATCGAGCAGCCGCCATCGGCCTTCTGGCCGTCGCCGCACTCACCGTGATCGGGCTACCCGCGAACTGGCGACCATGATCCTGGTCTTACCACCGAAGCGGCGCTACTCCTCGCGGTGTTGCTGGAGCTCTTGCCACGCGCCAGCCTGCCCTTGCCTCCCGGTTGCGGTTACGGTAGCGATCGTCCTTGCTGCCCGCGACCCGATCTCATCGTTTCGTTCGCAGCGCTGAGCTGAGTCAGGAAGTGGCCGATGCACTGATCTTCGCCGGCATGTTCTAGTCATCTTCCCGCTTGTTCCCGACTGCTGGTATCGACCCTTTGCAGCGATCAATCCCAGAATCTGAAGATCGTCATTCTCATGATGTCGATCATGGCGCGGGGTACGTAGCCGTTCGGCTCCTGACGGGTACGGGTTGCCGCTCGCGGGCCCGCTTCTGGCTTTGTGTCCAGCGCCGCCACTTATCAGCGCCATGGGATCCCGCGCGAAGTCGGAACCTTCTTTTGTGCAGACCCGCGGCGGCAGGCGCCGCGTTATCGACTGCTGCGACGATGGTGCTGATGGCGATCCTTCTTGCCGCTACTGAAGTTTGTTCGACACCCTCGCGGCCCTGACGATCCCACTCGCCGTTGGAGGTGTCGTTGCACTAGCCTATGGGTTCTTGCTGACATTGCGCAGCGTGCGGCAAGACAATGCGGAACGTCTCGCATCGAGGACACGCATTCAGCTTGAAGTCCGCATTAGGTTTGCTGCGATGATCGCAGGCGTCCAGTTCGCCGCCGCCGCGCTCAATGCCTGGTTTGGCACAACGGGCGTGCTAATCGCTTCCGCAGCTTGCAGGTTTCAGACGCCTGCACCCGACTGGAGTCTCGGCGTGTCATTAGTTGCCGGCGACAAATTGATAGCTCCCGAAGCCGTTCTTCCCATCCTGGCTGCACTAACCACGAACACCGTCACCAAGATGGTATTCGCAATTACTTTCGGGTACCCGTACGCTCTTCAAGTGGTCCCGTCTGTTGCTCGTCATCGTCGCCGCATGGCTGGGCGCCCGGTATCTGTGGCCATGACTTCATGCTGCTAAGACCAGACTCGATTTCCGCCGCCTTGCCATTGCGATACACGATTGTCATGGCTTTCCACCGTTGGGATACTTCACCGTCTTCCGGAGCTATCCATCGAGGACTGCGGCACACCCATCCCAATCGCAAAATCTGCCTCGAAGTTCATTCATTCCCGGTTTCACTTCGTGATTCTCAATTGCCTGCCATGTTTCAACAGGCCAGTGCTTGTAGAGTTCACGCGGATCTTGAATGTAGAAGATTTCGTCAGAATAAATCTGATAGTTTGCCGCCTGTACAGATCCAATCGGCACACTGTAGGTCTTATCATCCAGTTTGAAAACCGCCACCATTTGCTTTTGGTCTGCGGAGCCGGGCGAGACGTCCGTCACCACATCCTCGATCTGCAATTTCTGAAGTTGGCAGCAGTGTTCCTGCTTCTTTGGAAAATCGGAACGTTTCTTCGTGGTGTCAAACGGATAATTACGAATACTTATATCCCTTCCTTCACCCACACTGGTTGCTCAGTCAACGCCTTGGCTGACTTCAAATCGTGGGGACGCATTCGCTTCGGCGTTACGTAGTAGTCCGCCATCAGCGGCGTCGCTTCCTTCTTCTCGGCTTCAACGGCTTTGTGATCCCCGCGCCTTTGGTAAACAACGTACGCGCGCGCGGCGGATGCCCGCAACCGCAATCGCAACGATCAGCACGATCTGTATTTTTCGCTTCGTCTCCGGATTCATCGCATCGAAGGCGCAGCCGCAGCCACGCGTGTCCTTTCTCAGGTAGACTAATTAGAGTTCTCGAACGCTTATTTGGTTTGTGGGGTCATTATGGCTGTGCTGACTGAAGACGAGGATTCTTGGTGCGCTTGAGCAGTGCTACGATCCCGAGAATTCAAGTGAATATTGTCGATCTGGGGCTGATCTATGGCGTTCCGTTTTGAACCTGCCGGAGACCAGCAGGACGTCGCCATCGACATGACTCTCACGGCTCAGGGGTGTCCGGAACACGTCAACATTAGCGCACAGGTCAAGAATCGCCTCGAACAACTGCCGGGCGTGCGAAATGCCAACGTCAATATCGTGTGGACACCACCGTGGACCCCTGAACGCCTCAGCCCTGACGCCCGCAAGCAACTCGGCATCGAGTAGACCCTAGAGTATACGTTCCAAATTCATCCAGCAGATCTCGCCCTCGAGTATCAGCGAGCGTTGTAATTTTTTGCCCCATACGGGACGCAAACTCTAGCAGCCGGGTTCCACGCTCAATGTAGTGAGGAACCTCTGCGCGAATGCGTTCAAATTTTTCTGGGTATTCCGACGCCAATACCGCGAGCCCGACACCCGCCATCAAGACTCCCGCAGGCTTGCGGTTTTTGATAAATAGTATGGCTGCTGTTCCCGCCGACGCCGCGAAGTACACCGCGTTTCCAGTTTTCCATGCTGACACCTGCCTTCGCTGGATTGTAACCCAGCCTTCGCGCCTGCTGCTTTATACTTCAGCGTTTCCTTTGGGGGCCGGAAAGCATGGGTGCAACTGCATTTTTCGAACCTTGACCTTGCCTGCATCGCGCTTTGTGTTGCGTCTGCTGGCGCAATCAAAGCCTCGCGCGCGGGACCTGGGCGTTCCCTTGATGGAAAACCAGGCCCTTTCAACGCCATCACCGATGTTAAAGGTGTCGAAGGTTAGCCACACAACGCTTATCTCGGGCAAGGGAAAACTCCAGGTGGGAGTTGGTCCTGTTCGTACTGGAGTAACTGCAGTTCTCCCACGAGGACGTGCTTCGAGCGACCCTGTATTTGCGGCGTGGTTCACGATGAATGGTAACGGCGAGATGACCGGCACAACATGGGTCGAGGACTCCGGGTCTCTCGACGGCCCGGTCATGATCACCAACACGCACAGTGTCGGCGTCGTGCCGCGACGCCGTAATTGCTTGGCGCGTGAAACAGGGTAAGCCTGACACGGAAGGCTATTGGTGGTTCGCCTACCCGTTGTGGCGGAAACCTGGGACGGATATCTGAACGACATCAACGGGTTTCACGTCAAACCGGAACATGCGTTTCATGCTCTCGAAACGGCACACTCGGGCGCGGTGGAAGAAGGAAACGTCGGCGGTGGTACCGGAATGATCTGCAATGAATTCAAAGGCGGCATCGGGACGTCTTCTCGTACGCTCGACACGAAAGAGGGAGGATACACGAGTCGGCGTTCTGGTGCAGTGCAACTATGGCGATCGCGACGAGCTTCGCATCGCGGGCATTCCCGTGGGCCGCGAGATTCCAGATGGCAAGGTTTGGCATCAGGATGTGGGATCGATCATCATCGTGGTCGCAACCGACGCGCCGCTCATTCCTACGCAACTTAAACGGGTGGTGATGAGCGAGTCTCGCTTGGACTTGGACGCGACGGCAGCTATTCCGGCAACGCGGTCCGGTGACATTTTCATCGCATTCTCGACGGCCAACCCCGGGACCGAGGGTGCGAAGAAGCCAACGACAGTAACTATGATCCCGAACGATGACCTTGATCCGATTTTTCTTGCGACGGTTCGTGCGACCGAGGAAGCCATCGTTAACGCCATGATCGCGGCTGAGACGATGACGGGGGTGAATGACCGGACGGTCATTGCCCTGCTCCCACGACAAGCTGCGCGAGGTGTTGAAAAAGCATGACCGCCTGGTGCAATAGCGCGGCGTGGCTTCTAGCGGGCAGGTCTCTCCTGAGGGCTCGCGGGCCGTCCTCTACAGGGCAATGCAGGATTGCACAGATCACACTTTAAAGAGCAAGGTTGTGAGTAGCCGTCGTTCTGCGCTGGGACGGTACTGCTATACAAGGCCAATCCGCATGCGTTTTCAGCCAATTGAAAGCTATGGCGTCATCGGCAATATGCGCTCGATAGCGCTGGTTGGCCTGAACGGTTCAATCGATTTTCTTTGCTATCCAAACTTTGATTCACCCACAATTTTTGCGAACCTTGCTCGATGTCAAAAAGGGCGGGCGGTTTCAGATTCAGCCTGAAGGGGGAAACCATCGCCAGGTAAAACAGCTCTACCCTGCCAAACACCAATATTCTGTTGACCCGCTTTCTGGCGGAAGAGGGCGTGGCTGAATTGACGGACTTCATGCCGATCAGCTTAGACGGCGCACAGCCCAACGAGATTGTTCGGACTGTCTCTGTCGTCAGAGGCAAGATCGATTTCAAGCTTTGTTGTGATCCACAATTTGACTACGCAAGGTGCGGGTCCCGCAGCAAGATCGAGGACACGTGCGCTACGTTCACGCCGGACAATGGCGTGTGTCCCCAAATGGCACTTCATTCCAGTGTTCCAATGACGCAGGAATCGGACGCGTCACAGCTCGTTTCACCCTGAGGGCGGGCGAGGAGGCTCCAACCTTCGTATTCGGCGAGGCTCATCCCCAGGGAAAACGGCCGGAGACGTCGCGGTCGAGGACCGATTTCACGAGACAGCGCGTTTCTGGAGAACCTGGATTGGAAAATCCAAGTACCGAGGCAGGTGGAGAGAGATTGTCAACCGCTCGGCGCTAGTGCTCAAGATGATGATCAGCCGGGAGCACGGATCGCTGATTGCGGCACCGACTTTCCCTGCCAGAAGAGATTGGCGGTGCGCGCAACTGGGATTACCGGTACGCATGGCTCCGCGATGGGGCATTCACTTTGTACGCCCTGATTCGGTTGGGCTTTGTGGAAGAGTCTGACGCCTTCATCGGATGGCTACAGGGGCGCCTCAGCGACGATGCTGAGCGGGGTCCGCTGCAGGTCGTCTACAGAGTCGATGGCCAACGAGACCTGAACGAGACCACCCTCGATCATCTCTCGGATACGAAAATTCGGCTCCTGTGCGAATCGGAAACGCTGGTTACAAGCAGCTACAGCTCGATATTTACGGGGAGATGATGGATTCCCTTTATCTGGCGAGCAAGTATGGGGACCGAAATCCCTATCAGGATTGGCAGAATGTCCAGCGTATTCTGGGTTGGCTCGGGAAAGAATTGGCGAGCGGGCAGATGAAGGAATATGGGAGGTTCGCGGAGGCGCACGAGAATTCCTGCATTCGCGCCTTATGTGCTGGGTTGCCTTCGATCGAGCATTGCGACTCCGCGGAAAAGCGTTCCGCTCTCCGGTCCGGTGACCGATTGGCTGCGTACACGCGATGCGATTCGCGAAGATATTTTCACAAACTTCTGGGATGCGGGACTGAAGTCATTTGTGCAGTCGAAAGGTACGAAGAATCTCGACGCTTCGACGTGCTCTTGATGCCTCTGATGAGGTTCATCAGCCCCGTGGACCCAATGTGGCGTTCCACCATGAAGGCAATTGAAGAACGCCTGGTAGAAGACACGCTGGTTCATCGATACGAAGCAGAGCGAACTCATGTTGATGGTGTGGCAGGTGGCGAGGGGACGTTTACCGCCTGCTCATCTCTGGTATATCGAATGTCTCGCAAGGACCGGGCAATTGGAGAAGAGCGCAGTTACTATTCGAGAAGAATGCTCGGATATGCTAACCACCTGGGCCTTTATTCTGAAGAGCTCGGCGCGAACGGTCAGCACTTGGGAAACTTTCCTCAGGCGCTCACCCATTTGGCACTGATCAGCGCAGCTACCTATCTCGATCGTGCATTGTCAGGGACTGATGATACAGTCTGGCGTTAGACGCTGAATAATTTTCAAATTCACACACACTGATTCGCAGCCTGGTTTCCAGATCTTTCTTCTGCCGTCCACTCCTGCATCTCCATCAGATCTTCAGGGTTGAAATTCCTTGGGCAGTGCGGTGATCGGGGCGGATCTCTGCGATTGTGACATGCATGACCCACCAGCGGTGTCCGTCCCAAAAGAGATCCAGGTTGTCGATGCTGTGGCCGATGACAGGACCGTCCGGCGTGCGCCTTGATTGCGAAGTACTGACAACACTAGCCCAGTTGTCGTAGCGGTGAACGATTCGGTGAATCTCTTTTCGTAGAAGCCGCCCTTCACGACTTCCGCATCAGAATCATCTACGAATTCCTGATGACTAAGCTGTTTTGCGACCGGCGTACCATCCGCATCGTCGGAGATGATCACAGAAACGAACCTCAGGTGTATGCATGCTGCGATCGCGAGCCCACTGGCGAGGCTGCCCCGCAGGCCCCGAGATAACCTCGTAGTAGGCTTTCGATGACGCCATCGAGCGTCGAAACATCATCGGGACGAGCGGTCATAGAAGCAACTTCGACATGCCGACCGGAAGGTTTCGTCGGCCCTTGAGAGCGACCGAAAACGCTGTTAACAAGAAGGTAAACAATAGGAGGGCAGACCGATGGCAAGAACTTCGCATGGAAACTTTCCTCGAAGCAAAAGACGTGGAAGTATAACGTTCAGCAGGCATTGAGGCCATTCTGACCGAGCCGCCTTTTTCAGCCTGCACAAACCCTAAGGTTTTCCTTCCAACATGCAAGTCCATTCATCTTGACAGTGAAGGGTTTAAGGACGAGAATTCAGCAGCTTGACTGTGCGTCCCAACGCCCAGACAGCACGTCCCCCCAAGGTGCTCAGGCCTCAGGTCCCCTAACAAGCGTTAGTTCAAAATTCACTGGCCCCCGTGGCCGCATTTCGTCTGCGAGGCATCGTGATGAAACACGTGTCGTATTTGCGCATTTTTGTGGCTCTGGTATTCACACTCGCCGTCCTGGCCATGGCGAGTTCCGCTTTCGCGCAGCCCAGCGTGCAGGGTCAGTGGAGCACCTTGAGCCAGTTGATGCCCATCAACCCGGTGCACGTCGCATTGATGAAGAACGGAAAAATATTGGTCGTGTCCGGCTCAGGCAACTACCCGCCGAACCTGGCGTCGAATCTTTTGACTGCAGGGGTCTGGGATCCAGCCTCAAAACACGTTTGCCCAACAGAGTCTGACTTGGGACATGTCTTTGCAATGGAATGATCGTACTGCCGGACGGGCGTCCGATGATTGTTGGAGGCACGATTCAATACGATCCATTCTCGTGGCGAGCCTCGAACCGCCGTGTTCGATCCCGATGCGAATGCTGGTGCGGGTGCGTTCGTGAACGTGCAGAGCATGGCGCACGGACGTTGGTACCCAACGCCTACGGTGCTTAGGGAGATGGCCGTGTGTTGATATTTTCTGGCCTCACAGAAACTGGTTCCACCAACACCACGACTGAGATCTACTCAGCGACCGGCTGGACCACTCAGTCTCGGCGGGATGGACGCCACCGCTGTACTCCAGAATGCATTTGTTGCCAAATGGAAAAGTGTTCTATTCCGGCGCAACAACCACTTCGCGACTCTTCGATCCGGCGAGTAGTACGTGGACCACTGTGGCAACGACCAACGTACAGCGGAAGCCGAACCTATGGGACGTCGGTGCTTCTACCGCTGACTCCGACAAATAGCTACGCACCGAAGGTGCTCATTCTTGGTGGTGGCGGACCCTCGACGAATACCACCGAGCTGATTGACTTTGTCTGCACCGACGCCGGCGTGGACGTTTGGTCCAAACTATGTCGCAGCCGCGAATCGAGATGAGTGGGAGTGATGCTGCCGAACGGCAAAGTGCTGGCGCTTGGCGGATCATTGAACGACGAGGATACAGCCACCGCAAGTTTGAATGCTGACTCGTATGATCCTGGGTCAACAACGTCACGACATCGGCCGGAGCAAAATGTTTATCCGAGGTTGTATCACTCCGTGGCGCTGCTTTTGCCGGATGCCAGCGTGTGGGTAGCAGGTGGGAATCCGACGCGAGGCACCTATGAGCAACACGTAGAGATTTATAAACCCGCGTATCTTTTTCGATTCGACTGGTGCTGCACGCTGTGCGCCCCTTCGATTGGCAGCGTGACGGGCACGATTTCGTATGGCACACCTTTCACCGGTGCAGACGCCCGACGCGGCAGCGATTTCGCAGGCAGTCCTGGTGCGCTCGGGATCACCGACCACGCCTTTGATCAAGAGCAGCGGCTGGTGGGATTGTCGTTTACGACAAGTGCAGGGGCGCTCACTGTAACCGCCCCGCCCAATGGAAACATCGCGCCGCCGGGATACTACATGCTGTTTTTGCTGAACACGAATGGAGTGCCATCGGTCGCAAAATTTGTGAAGCTGGGAACCGGTGCGCCGCCTCCACCGCCCGCGATCGCTTTTGTCCAAGCGAATACTGGTCCGGCCACAATTCAATCTCTTGAATTCATCGGTGGCTGTGGCATACGGTAGTGCGCAAACTGCTGGAAATCTCAACATTGTGGTTGTTGGATGGGGCGGCCACAACGTCATCCGTAAGTTCCGTTACGGATTCTCGCGGCAACGTGTACACCGCGCTGTGGGTCCGACGACGAATACCGGCATACAGCAATCCATCTATTACGCAAAAAACATAGCAGCTGGAAGCAATACGGTGACGGTTGCGTTCTCCCCGGCGGCATCGTATCCGGACGTTCGAGTTCTCGAATACAGCGGTCTGGATCCCACTAGCCCGCTCGACGGGAAAGCGGGTGCTTCAGGTTCGGGGACCGCAGCGAATAGCGGCAACGCCGCGACACTGTCCGCCAACGAGTTAATCTTTGAGCCGGTACGACGGGGCCATATTCAACGCAGCTGGGTCTGGATTTGTCAGCCAGGATGATCAACGCGTACGGCAACATCGCAGAAGATAAGACCGTCTCCCGGCGCCCAGTAGTTGTGCAACGCGACTGCGACGACCAATTCTTCGGTGTGGGTCATGCAGGTGGCTACATTCCGAGCGAGCGGCCAGGGCACGATCCCTAATCCGGCTCCCACGATCAGCACAATCGCGCCGACGTCTGGAACGACAGCTGGGGGTAACATCTGTCACCATTACCGGCACAGGCTTCCCTGGCGGGCGCCGGCGTGACGATCGGTGGGACTGCGGCAACCAATGTTGTGGTGGCGAGCGGCACGTCGATCTACGGCAAGAACTCCGGCGCACGCGGCGGGCGCGGTCAACGTGGTGGTGACTAACACGGATGGGCAGAGCGGTACGGCAACGAACGCGCCTATACGTACACGGCGCCTCCGCCGCTGGCACAACCGTGGGTTCGGTCGCGCCGGTTTCCGGACCGGCGGGCGGAGGAACCGCAGTGACCGTTACGGGAACTGGATTCCCTGGGCAGGAGCTGAGCGTCACGTTCGGGGGAACGGCGGCACGAATGTCGTAGTCGTTGGGCCCACATCGATCCACCGCGAAAACACCGTCGCACGCAACTGGGGCGGTCAATGCGGGTGGTGACGAACACGGGATGGGCAAAGCGGGACCGCGACGGGCGCTTATACCTACACACACCAAATCCCGCGCCAACCGTCACGGCGGATTTCGCCTGCGACTGGCCCTGCTGGCGGCGGAACGCCAGTGACGATCCCACAGGCACCGGATTTCTGGATCGGAGGACGACCGTGACGTTCGGTGGGACCTCCGCCACTGGGCGTGACCGTAGTCAGCGCTTACTTCGATCACCGCAACGGCGCCGGCGCACGCTGCTGGCGCGGTCAACATTGTGGTGACGAACACGGATAGTCTGAATGGGACGTTATCAAACGGCTACACGTACACCGCCGGCATCAGCTTCGTTCAGGCTTGCTGCGGGACCTGCCACGATTCAATCTTCGAAGTACCTCGGTTGCGGTCGCCTACACCGCGGCTCAAACGGGCGGAGTGATTTGGATGTCGTTGGCCGTGGGCTGGGGAGACACGACGTCCCTGGTCAAATGACACGGTCATGGATTACTCGCGGGAACATCTACACGCGAGCGATCGGGCCGACGAGACTACCGGTTTGCAACAGTCGATTTACTACGCGAAGAATGTTGCGGCTGGGGCGAATACGGTCATCGTGACATTCAACAAAGCTGCGGCGTATCCGGATGTGAGGATTCTGGAATACAGCGGCTTAGATAAGACGAGCCACTCGATACTGGGGCGGCAGCCTCGGGGAGTGGCGCGGCAGTCAATAGCGGCACCGCAATCACACCTCTGCTAGTGAACTGATCTTTGGAGCGGGAACCACGGCCACGGCTTTCAGTTCGGCTGGTTCAGGATTTGTGAGCCGCATGATGCAATGCCTACGGCAATATCGCCGAGGACAGGATCGTCGCGGCAACCGGTAGCTACAGCGCCACGGCCAACAACAATTCGTCAGGGTGGGTCATGCAAGTGGTTACATTCAAGTAGCCACTGCGGAACCTGACAAAGGCACCCGCGAACGTTTGCCTGGCGTAATGGGGATTGCGGAGGACCTCAAGACAATGGCGTTTTCACGAAGAGGATTCTTGCGGGCGCTGGGGACTGGCATGGCTGTGAGTGCTGTGCCAGCGATCCCAACGCTGAGCAATGCGCTCCGCTTCGAGCCTGCGCGGTCGCGGCGCCGAGGAAGTCCATTCTCCTCAACAGCAACGAGAATGCGTATGGGCCTTCGCGCCCAGTGCGAGAGACTCTGCAACGGGCACTGGCGAACAGCAGCCGTTATCCAGTCCAGCAATGACGCACTCGTCGCCTGCGGCTGGCTGCGTTGCACCATGTATCGCCCGGAGCCTGTTGGTAGGCTGCGGCTCAACGGAGATGCTTCGGGTCCTGGCGGCAGCTTTGTTGGGGCCCGGAAGAATGTTGATCACAGCATCACCCCACGTTCGAAGCAATCTCAGACTATGCGAGTCAGTGCGGCGCGCAGACCGTTGCAAGTGCCGCTGGATCACCAATATTCGCACGACCTGGATGCGATGCTCGCGAAAGTGAATGACTCGACCACACTGGTCTACATCTGCAATCCGAACAACCCGACTTTGGTGCTCGGTCACACCCAGAAATCCATTGAGATCGAGTTTGTTGCTAAGTGGCCGCCGGAGGTCATCGTCACGGCGTAGTCGACGAGGCCCTACCATCATTTCGCGTTGCGCTCGTCCATGTGTGTGTCCTTCCTGGACCAGCCTCTCGACGATAAACGAGTGAGTCGTGCTTCCGAACCTTCTCCAAAGCGTTCGGCTTGGCGAGCCCCCTTCCGGCGTCGGATATTGCGGTCACCTCACCCGGAACCTCGCAGCGGGACTTCGACCCCAGGTCACGGACACGGGCACGTCAGCGAACTCGGGTTGCAGGCTGCCTAAGCTGGCTGCACTGGACGATGAAGCCGGATTGCGGGATTTTAGCCGTTAAAGCGGAACGCTGATGACCGGCAGAATTTTTCAATCGAGTCGATGGCTCGCGGATGCGCAAAACCGATCGGATTCGAAAACGAAAGATTTTGTGATGATGGACACTCACCATCCGGCGGCGGATGCAATCGAGCACTTCCGCTTGCCAACAACGTCATGGTTGAGAGCGTCTTTTTTCCCCGCCATGAACACATGTATCCGCGTCTCGCTGGGTACGCCGCCAGGAGATGGTCGAGTTCTGGAGAGTGTGGACGTAGCACTTCCCTACTCGCACGGGATGAAAATGTAGCCCAGCGTCTTGGGCTGGCACGCGGATTCCTCCTACACCACGGCGCGATCGGTAATCTCAAGACCTTCGTCGATGATCGCGAACGCCTCACGCAGCTGCTCTTCATTAATGCAGAGCGGCGGATTCGTGTAGAACGTGTTCCATCGCGACGATGCGTGTAGAGACCCGTTCTCGCGGAAGAACTTTCCCGAGCGCGGCCATCTCTTCGGACGTGCCGTTGAAGCGGCGCCATCGGCTGCTTGGTCTTTCCGATTGCGGATGAGTTCGAAGATGCCGAACAGTCCAATCGGAGCGGACCTCCCTACCGACGAGGTGCTTCTTCTGCAATGTCTGCGCCCAGCTGCTTCGAGCACCGCGCCCATCTTGCTGCGTGTCTACGATCAGGCTTGATCTTCTTCGCAGACACGGAATGGTTGCGAGCGCGGCGGCGCAGCCCATCGGGTGAGCTGTTGTAGGTCAGGCCGCCGTAGAAGACCTTGTCCTGAAGTGCTGCGCGATGTGGTGACGCATGCCTACTGCACCCAGAGGGAGGTAACTTGACGGTCGAGTCCTTTGGCCATGCAGATGAGGTCTGGCACGACTTTCCAGTGGTCGATGGCGAACCACTCTGCCCAGTGCGACCGAATCCGGCCATGACTTCGTCGGCGATCGTCGAGCATGCCGTACTTGTCGCAGGATAGCGCGAACGCACCCTGCATGTAACCGTCGGGTGGAATGAGGATGCCGTTGGTGCCGACGACGGTCTCAAGGATGAATGCCGCGATGGTCTGCGGGCCCTCCAGCTGCAATGGCTTCCTCGATCATCGCCAGGGAGGTCTCGGCAGATTCCCAGCCCCGTTCGATTCCGTGATAAGGATCAGAGCGCGCGAACACGCCGGAATGCCCGGCTCCGCGGCCCAACTGCCGCGGATCGCCCGTCAGAACTCGATCGGCGCCGGCGGTCGCACCGTGGTACGGACCGGTACCGCGCCATGATCTTGTGGCGTCCAGTAAAGAAGCGAGCGATCTTGATGGCGTTTTCGTTCGCTTCAGCACCACCGTTGGTGAAAGAAAGGTGTCAATGTCGCCGGGCGTGATTTCGGCAAGCTTGGCGCCCAGGCGAGCGCGGGGCTCAGTCGCCATGAATGGATTTGCGTAGGCGAGCGTTTGGGCTTGTTCATGGATCGCCTGAATGACCCGCGCTCGTCTCCATGTCCGATGTTGACGGACATGCAGGCTGACTATTGAAATCGATGAAGCGCTTCCCTTCTGGCGTCCAGAAGTAAATGCCCTTTGCGCGGGCGACCGGGATGGGATCAACCTCGATTGCGCCGACCACTCGAACAAGGTGTGCTTCTTGGTGAGATCGACGATTTCCTTGCCGGTCATGGCAGGAGTTTCGGTGGCGGTGGTCATGGGTTCCTCTTCTCGAAGCTTCGCAGTTCGTGGGAGCTCAGTAGTCGCATCGAAATATGCGCAACCACCAAGGACACGAAGTATCACGAAGGAAATCTCTTCTTAGAACTTGCGTTTAGAACTTGCGCGAATGCTCTTTGGCCCAGCGTTCGACTACCACTTTCTTCTCGGTGTAGAACTCCATGGCGTCGCGTCCCTGGGCATGCATGATGCCGAAGAAGCTGTCTTTCCATCCGCTGAACGGAAAGTACGCCATAGGTGCGGCTACACCAATGTTAATTCCGATATTCCCGGCTGGAGCTTCGTACCGGAAGCGCCTTGCAGCGGACCCGCTTGACGTAAACAGAGAGGCTTGGTTGCCGAAGGCGCTGCGATTCAGGAAATCCAGTGCTTGATCAATATCGTCCCGCGTGAACAAGGCTGGAGGACAGGCCCGAAGATTTCGGTGTGCGGTCAGATCGCTTGGTCGCTGGCAGGCCATCAAGGATAGTCGGCTTCACGAAGTTACCCGAGCTCGTGGCTTCGGCACATCTGCGAGTTACGTCCGTCGATCAGCACTTTCGCCTCCTTGCTTCTCTCCGGCGTTAATCAAACTCTCGACGCGATCTTTGCTCTGGCGCGGTGATGACCGGCCCCATTTGCACGCCCTCATCAAGACCATTGCCAACGCGGAGTTTCGATGCGGCGTTCGTAATGGAATCACGGAAGGTCTTCTGCGCTTCGCCGACCGTGACTGCGACGGAAACTGCGCAGGCAGCGCTGCCCCGCACAACCGAAAGCACTATCAGAAATAATCTGGGTGCGCCATCTCCATGTCGGCGTCCGGTAGAACAATGACGTGATTCTTTGCGCCGCCCTGGCATTGCGCGCGCGCTTGCCGTTGGCTCCGGCGCGGGAATAAACTGTATCTCGCGATCGGAGTTGAACCAACGAAACTGATCGCACGCACTCTCGGGTGATCAATGAAGTGTGTCGACCGCCGTTTTGCCGCCGTTGACGAGGTTCACCACGCCATTTGGCAAGCCCGTCTTCTCGAGCAGCTCGAAAGCAAACTTCATCGTTAGCGGCACCCGCTCGGAAGGCTTCACGACCAGAGTGTTCCCGCAAGCGATAGCGTAAGGGAAGAAACCAGAACGGAATCATTCCTGGAAAATTAAACGGCGTTATGGCCGCAACCACCCCAGAGGTTGGCGGATCATCGTTTCGTCGATGCCACGAGCCACATCCTCAAGGTTGTAACCCTGCATCATCATGGGAATGCCGCAAGCAACCTCGACATTCTCGATAGCGCGGCGCATCTCTGCCTTCGCCTCTGCGAACGTCTTCCCATTTTCCTGGGTGATAATGCGCGCAATGTCATCGAGGTGATCTTCGAGCAGCATCTTCAACTTGAAGAGCGGCTGAATTCGGTCTTCGGGCGGCGTGCGCCGCCATGCCGGATACGCGGCTGCGGCGGCATTCAATAGCGCGTGGTAACTCCGGCTGCATCCGCGAGTGGGCACGCTGGCAAGAATCTCAGACGTCGCGGGATTAATGACATCTTGCCAATCGGAAGCTTGAGAGTCTGTCCATTGGCCGTTGATGAAATGCCGGAACTCTTGTTGGCGGATGGCGCTGCTACTGTCATGGTTCAACCTTTCAGCATAATCTCGAATTAACAAGGTCACGAAGAAGCACTGGAAGCGCTTCACCCATGATTGTGTAGTAAGGCGCTTAATCCTTCAGTCGCTTCGTGCAACCGATCGTCAGACCGACTGAGCGGCCAACATTCCCTTTCTTCTCGGCCACGCTGGCAAGAGCGCCTTCGAGCACGTCCATTGCTTCGTCCATTTGTGAATCAGTGACGACCAGCGGCATCGAGTAGACGGATCACGTTGCCATAGGTGCCAGCAGTAATCAGCACCAGGCCGTGCTCATAGCAATATTGTGCCACCTGTTTGGTTTCTTCGTCCGCGGGCTGGCGGGTCGATTGCGAACGAACCAGCTCGATGGCTTGCATTGCTCCCAACCCGCGCACTTCGCCAACCAGCTCCCATTGCGATTTCCATTTCGTCGCTCGTTTGCGGAAACGTTCACCCAGAATCGTTCGCGCGAGCATTCAGATTTTCCTTCTCGATAATGTCGAGGACGGCGAGTGCGGCCGCGCAGGACGCCGGGTTGCCGCTGAATGTGCCTCCGAGTTGGCCCGACGCAGGGTGTGTCCATGATTTCAGCGCGTCCGGTGACGGCTGCCATCGGCAATCCGCCAGTCAGCGACTTCGCCATCGTGATGAGATCGGGCTCGAGTCCAAGGCGCTCGCATGCGAACAGAGCGCCGGTGCGAGAAAAACCCGTCTGCACTTCGTCAGCGATAACCAAGGATGTTGTACTTGCGACAGATCTCCGTGAGAACTGGGAAAAATTCAGCGGGCGGAGTGATAGAATCCGTCCCTCCCCCATGATCGGTTCGACAATGACGGCAGCAACTGTCTCTGTGCAACCACGCGTTTAAACGTGTCTTCGATGTGGCGTGCGCAATGGACCTCGCACGACGGGTAGGTCTTCGAGGTAAGAACATCGGTAGCAATACGCGTAAGGAATGTGATAGACCTCGCCAGGGAACGGCTCGAATCCTGCCTTGTAGGGATGCGTCTTGCTGGTCATGGCCATCGCCATGTAAGTGCGGCCGTGAAACGCGTCTTCAAAAGAAATGATGCGCAGGACGCCTGTGTAGCGCGCGCGATCTTGACCGCGTTCTCGGTGGCCTCGGCGCCGGTGTTAACCAACAGCGTCTTCTTTGGAAACTTGCCGGGCGTCAGAGCATTCAATCTCTCGCAGACAGCCACGTAGCCTTCGTAGGGCAATACGTTGAAGCTCGTGTGCAGAAACTGGTCGAGCTGGCGACGGACTGCTTCGATCACTGTCGGCGCGCGATGTCCGGTATTAAGGCAGCCAATACCACCAGCGAAGTCGATGAGGCGATTGCCATCGACATCTTCAACAACTGCGCCTTCGGCCTTGGCGATGAAAACCGGCGTTGCGTGGTAAGCGGCGTGGACTACAGCGGCTTGGCGGCGCTTCATCAGGGCCTGCGAGCGCGGGCCAGGGAATGTCGGTGCGGAGTTGAATAGTCGGCATAAGGCAGTTCTCGGTTCTCAGTTCTCAGTTAAATTATCCGGGCCTCCTCGTAGTCTCGGCTTGAGAACTGACATCTGCGAACTGAGAACTAGGCTTCAATACCAGCCAATCGGAGCTTCGTTCAGATTGATGTGGCACCTGCTTCGGTTTCGAGATATTCTTCGATGCCCCACGGGCCAAGCTCGCGGCCGAAACCGGACTGCTTGTAGCCGCCCCCAGGGCGCTTCGACGTACGTCGGCTGCATGTGATTGACCCAGACGATGCCTGCGCGCAGACGCTCTTGACGGTACGCATTGCTTTGAAGATGTCGCGCGTCCAGACGGCAGCCGCGAGTCCGTAAGGGAGAGTCGTTCGCGATCTTCATCGCATCTTTTTCGTCGTCGAACGGGATCACCGTCGCGACCGGGCCGAAAATTTCTTCGCGGGCGATGCGAGCGCTAGTTGTCGACGTCGTAAAAGATCGTCGGCTGCACGTAAGTAGCCCTTGGCGAATTGCTCGGCCGTCCTCCTGCCGGATGCCACTCTTGGCTTCCTTCTTGCCGACCTCGAGATAGGAGCGCACGCGATCGTATTGCTCTTTGCTGACGAGAGGGCCCATCTTTGTGTCTCGCGTTCGAGCGGTGGCCCCAGCTTGATCTTCTTGGCTTTCTCCGCCATCGCATCGACGAACTTCTTGTAGATCGGCTTCTGCACAAGGATGCGGCTGCCCGCGGAGCAGACCTCGCCCTGGTTGATGAAGACGCCGAAGAGGGCGCCGTCGATGGCGGCTTCGAAATCGGCGTCGGCAAAGAAGATGTTGGGCGACTTGCCGCCCAGTTCGAGCGTGACGCGCTTCATCAGTGTCCGGCGGCCTCCTTCACGATGATCTTGCCGACTGGCAGCGCTGACCCGTGAAAGGCAATCTTGTTGACGTCCGGATGCTTGCACGAGCGGCGCGCCAGCAGGTCTCGCCGAAACCGGTGATGATGTTGACTACGCCTGGCGGCAAGTCCGACGTCGGCAAACCACTTGGCGAATTCGAGCGCGGTCAGCGGAGTCTGCTCGGCCGGCTTGAGAACGCAGGTACATCCGGCGGCGATCGCCGGGGCCAGTTTCCATGCGGCCATCAGCAGCGGATAGTTCCACGGGATGATCTGTCCGGCGACGCCGATCGGCTCTTTCAGCGTAAGGCTGACCGCGTTGTCGGGCACTGGATTGACATAGCCCAGCATCTTTGTTCGCTAGGCCGCCGTAGTATTCGAAGCAGGTGGCGGCATCGTTCGATGTCGTATTCGGCTTCGACGATCGGTTTGCCGGTGTTGCGGCATTCGAGTTCCGCCAGCATGGCCAGGTTCTGGCGGATCTTGTCGGCCAGACGGATGAGGACGCGGCCGCGTTCCTGCGCGGTGGTCGTGGCCCACGGGCCATCTTCGAATGCGGCTTTCGCGGCAGCCACGGCGCGATTCACGTCGTCGGCATTGGCGTCAGGAACTTGCGCGATGACTTCTTCCGAGGACGGGTCGTAGACGGGAAAAGTCTTCGCTCGATTTGCTGGCGACCCACTCGCCGTTGATGAACATCTGGTAGGTCTTGACGTCGGTTTGAACTCCACTGGGCATATAGACCTCCAGAATCTTGAACTCGTGCTAAAGCCACACGAATCGTTACATTCTGGCAGCGCTAGCGTCAGGTCGAGCGCGCTGGCAAATCTCGCGTTCGTTTTCATGCGGATCTGCCACCTCGGCTGCCCGATGCGGCAGTTCGCGGCGTTTCAGCCGGCCATAGACGAAGAAGAAAAACACCGCCAACAGCGAGGAAGACCAGCGTGATTCCGATCATCGTCACTTCGTACTTCCAGACCGAAGTGATCTGCTTCGCCGGGAAGAATGCCAGTGCGATGCCGAGCGCTCGTGGTCACGAAACCCGCGACTGCCCGCAAACATGAGCGTACCTCGCCTGTAGCGTCCCGCCTTCGAATTCGCTGCTCGCAACGCGAATTTGAGCCAGCGCGGCGAACACATACAGGAACGGCACCAACTGCAAGACGACCGCCAGAGACAGCATCCTCTGAAATGCTTCCTGCACGCCCTCCGGAAGCGATGAAAGTTAATTACGATCGAGAATCAGCGAAACGATCGCCTGAACGATGAGCGCCGCGTATGGCGTCGCGTACTTGGGATGCAATCTTCCCTAGCCACGAGGGCATGTAGGAATCGAGTCCCGCTACAAAAGGGATACGTGCCGAGCCGCCCATCCATGCTGAACCGATACCCGCGATCGACAGGCTCAGCATGACCGCGAAGGGCGCGATAATCCAGCCGACACCGACCTTGGCGGCCATGTGGCTCACCGCCTGCACAATTCCCTGCAGCACGCTGATTTCGTCTTTGCGGACCGCAACCAGCAAGCGTGAGTGTTGCCCCAATATAGAGCGCGCCCGACAGCACTCCACCCCAAGCGACTGCGCCAGGTAGCGTGCGTTGCGGGTCGCGGATCTCGTCGCCCATGATCGAGGCAAGTTCCAGGCCCACCAGTCCAAAGCAAATCACGCCGAACGAATTCAAGCACAAAGCGCGGATCTGCGGGAATGCGGAAATCTGCTGGCGGTCACCGCGGTTCCGAAGCGCGAATAGATGGTGAGGCCCAAGCCGATCAGTACCGCCGCAGCAACAAATGGTTCCGATCGCGCCGACGTTGTTCAGCCACTTGCCGACGCCGAGGCCCACGATGTTGAGAACGGTCAGAAACGCCAGCAGATGCAAGCGACGTCAGCATCGCGAAGGTCTTGTTGTCCGCCAACGCCGGCATGTCCCGGGCCCATGGCGAACACCGATACGCCGACGAAGTACAGCATGACCGTCGGCACGTACAGCATGTTGTTGGTCCAGTAGCACCAGCCGGACAGGAATCCGTGGAAGTCGCCGAACACTTCCTTGGCCCACAGGTAGACGCCGCCTTCGCCCGGATAGCGTTGGGCCAGTTCGATGACGGCGATGCCTTGCGGCCAGAAGAACAGAAGGAGCGAGATGATCCAGAGCCAGACGGTGACGCCGCCGTTGGCTGCAATGGACGGAACGACATTCAGGTTGAAGACCGCGACCACGAAGAGCAACACCAGGTCCCAGCGTCCGAGGACGCGTTTCAGGTGCGGCTTCGGTCTCGTGGTTTTGATCAGGCAAATCTGGACTCCGGAGTGCGATGCTTCAGATGCCTCTTGCCGCACGCTGCGTCAGGAATCTCTCGTCTCTTTGTGACGTGCGACGCGTGAGGCGGACAGGGTGTCACCCCACACACCCACTGCTAGTGCGCGGCCAGAGCTGGAGCTCCCGCGCGTTCGTGCTGCGCTTTCGCGAGCGCGGCGGCGATGTCGTCGAAGGCGGCGATGTGCTTGTCGATGTCGGCTTCGGTGTGCTGCACCGACATCGTCCACTGCTCGTCCCGCCAGTAGGGTTGCGCCATCACGCCGCGGTTCACCATGCCGAACCAGTAGTGCCGCCACAGGTCGACGTCGACCGTCAGCCAGTCGCGATAGTTGCGAATCTCCTGCGGGATAGAGCATCAGCGCACCGTTCGCTCCGGCGTTGCGCGATGTAGCCCTGCAGTCCAACTTTGGCGACGATCTTCTTGTAGCCATCGACCAGCTTCTTGCTGAGCTTGTCTCGACGTGCGCGTAGTTCTCGCGTGTCAGAACTTCGCGCGAAGGTCGCCAGCCCGGCAGCCATCGAAACGGGATTCGTGTTGTAAGTGCCGCCGTGGAAGACCTTGTGCTGCGAGATCAAGTCCATCACGGATTTGTGAGTGCCGAAGGCGGCCAGCGGCAATCCGCCGCCAATCGACTTGGCGAGGCAAATCATGTCGGGCGTGACGCCGAAGTATTCCGAGGCGCCGCCCCAGCCGAGCTTCGCGCCGGTCTTCACTTCGTCGAAGATCAGCAGCGCACCGTTCTTCGTGGCAATCTCGCGCAGGCCTTCGAGGAAGCCGGGTTGCGGCATGCAGAGGCCAACGTTCATCAGGATCGGCTCGAGGATGATCGCGGCGATCTCGTCCGGGATTTTCCTTGAAGCGACGCTCGACGGTGCCAAGATCGTTGAAGGTCGCGATCGAGCACGTTGGCAATCGACGACTTTGGGCACTCCCAGCCCGCCGGAACGGAGACAGGGTTCTTGATGTCGCCGAAGTCGGGCTGCATGCGGCTTCACACTGACCAGGGCCGAGTCGTGCAGGCCGTGGTAACCGCCTTCGAACTTGAGGATCTTGTCGCGGCCGGTGGCGGCGCGGGCAAGGCGCACGGCGTGCATGGTGGCTTCGGTGCCGCTGGAGCCAAAGCGCACCATCTCGACCGGGAAGCGCTTGCAGATTTCTTCCGCAAGTTCCCATTCCATGTCGTGCGGCATGCCAAACATGGTGCCGGTGGAGAGCCGCTTCTCGACGGCCTTCATCACCGCGGGATGGCAATGACCCGCCATCAGAGCGCCGAAGCACAGGTTGTGATCGATATATTCGTTGCCGTCGAGATCGCGGAAGTGCGACTGCCCTGCCCTTCTTTCACGAAGATCGGGATACGGGATCATAAGCGCGATAGTTGCTGGCGACGCCCAGGGGCAGGCGCTTCAGGTTTTTCTTATGAGCTTCGGCGGACTTCGGCGTGCGGCGCTCGAAAGTTTCGAGCTCTTTCTGCAGTTCGGGGTACATCTGGGAGTCTCCAGAATGCTCAGGCCATGATCGGCCATTAGATTGAGTTCCCGGGCGGCGCAAGGCCGCCCAAGGTCAGACTCGAGACTAGAAAAAGAACTTCAATGCAAATTGTACTAGCCGCGGGTCGCGAGCGCGCGCTTAATGCGGCCGAAATCGGAGCCATCGGTCGAATTGCCGTCGGGATTCGCGAACTGTGTGTGGTTAAACGTATTGAAGAATCTCAGCGCGAAATTCCACACGGGTGTTTTCCGTAATCGGCGTGACTTTGTGCAGCGCAAAATCCAGATTGTTGATTGGCGGACCGCAGCACAGGCGTTCGCTTGGCGTTGCCAATACGACCCAACAGGCTGGGAACAACGGAGGTATTTTCGGTAAAGATGTTTTGGGTCGAAACACTGGTTTCGTTACAGGGTCGCACTCGGCTCCGCCGCCACTCGGGTCCGTCGGTCCTGTTTCAGGTGCGCACCCGGAGGCATGTGGATCGTTTGTGCGGAATGGCCGCAGCTGATCGGGTTCTCCGGGATATTCAAAGAACGCGCTGTACATAAGTTCGTTGTCGGCCGACGGACGTAATGCGGATTGGAAATCCGGTCTGGAAACGAGTAGATGCCCTGACAGATCCCATCCATTCAAAATCTTGCCCGCAAATCCTGAGTAGCGCGGAATGGGGAGCGCCCAGAAATAGCTGAGAGATGAACCGGTGACGCGCGTCAAATTGTGAGAGCGAGTACGTACCGTTGAAGTCGAAGCGGATTCAATTCGCCTTCGAAGCTTGATGCCTGATCGAACGACTTGCTGAACGGTATAGGCCGCTTGAAATTGCAACCCGTTTGAGAAACGGCTTTTCCAGACTCGCCTGCAACGAGTTGTAGTTCGAATTGGCGATCGTGTCTTCGGCGAAAATGCTGGAGAATACTGGGGTGTCGTCGGTCGGGCAACCTGACCCGGACAGCGGATCGCAATTCGGAGAAGGAGTAGGGGCGCAAGGCCAACAGAGGTGTGATTCCGTCGGCCCCCACTGTTGAACCGCCGGCAATACAGAATGGTTCTGAGCAGTACGGCAGGTGGAAGTCAGTCGGTAGCACCGTCCCGCCGGGAATGAAGAACGAACTGTCCGCATAGAACTGGCCGCACGCGAGGTCTGCTCGTCGACCTGTCGGAGTCGGAAACGGCTTGCAGGTCCAAGGCAAGTCTGCGCATTTCGAAATTCACATCGTGACTCGCCAGCAGGCGATGGCCCTGCGAGCCGACATATCCGATTTGAAAGACGAGGTCTCTGGCGATCTCACGCTGAAGATTCAAGTTGTACTGCACTGAATATTGCGTGCGCAGATGCGGGTTGAAATTGCCCATAAAGAAGAATGGGCCGGTAACGTTGCCAATCAGGATCCTGCCCAGCAGGTGGGTGATGATGCCGTTGAAAGGATTTGGCTTGGGATCCGAACCGTCTTGGAGTTGATACTGGGAGTATTGGAAGAGTGGGGCGTTCAATGATGTTGCTTCCGACCAAACGGAGGTTCAGCCAGCGAATTGCTCAAGCACCAACTGCTCCATGGGGTTGTAGAACATACCCCAGCCTGCACGAATCGCTGGTCTTCCCGGAAGTTCCGGGGCTGTAGGCGATGCCCAGGCGCGGGGCAAACGTCTTGTAATAGGTGGACGTCAAGCCGGCCGGCACACCGGGATCAGCGACTCGGCCTGGCGCGGGCCTGCCCGAATGCGTCGCGCCGCGATCCCGCAAAGAGCCAGTCCCAGTGCCGGTCGTAGACCGCGTTGTTGCGCAGGCTCCGGCTCTGGCCGACGCTCGTGCGCACGAGCGGCAGGCGCTGCTGCGCGGCGCCGCGCGTCTCGGCCGCGCGAGACCATCGGCGGTCGTGCGCAGCTCGCCCGGCAGCGCAGAGCTCGTAGAGGCCCGATCCGGGCGCGGCTCGAACTTCCAGAGCTGCTCCGCGGCGCGCGCCCAGCGTCTGCGCCGGTGTGAAGAGGACTTCGCCCGACTTCGCCGGTCGAAGCTCCTCGCCTTCCGCAGCGCGCACGGTCACGGCGCCCTGGAAGAGCGTCTCCGTGCCGTAGGTGACGCGCAGGGTACCCGTGGCTGCGTCCCAGGTCGGCTCCGCGGGCTCGGCGAGTGCCGCGCTGATCGGATCGACTTCGGGCGTCTGCGCCGCGCGCGGGAGGCAGCCAGCGCCAGGATCAGGCCGGGAGGAGGCAGCGGTGCAGCATCCGGAGGATGATACTTCAGTCGTCGAGCGAGAAGGGCGTGAAGTCCGTGCCCACGTCGTAGAAGTCCTCGCGCTCGGCGCGTTTCAGGAAGCCGACGACGAGGTAGGTCAGCGGCGTCAGCACGCACCTCGACCGAGCACCTTGAAGAACCAGTTGAAGAGCCACGACCTTGACCAGCGTCTCGTCTCCCAGACGCCGTAGAACGCGAGCGGGTAGAAGATCAGGCTGTCGACCGCTCCTGGCCGACGATCGTCGAGCCGATCGTGCGCATCCAGAGCCAGCGCCCGCCGTCGTCAGGATCTTCATCTTCGCCAGCACGTAGCCGATTGACGAAGTCGCCCGACCCAGAAGGCCAGGATCGAGCCGACGACGATGCGCCAGGTGCCGCCGAAGACGGTCTCGAGCGCCGGCTGCAGCAGCCTGTTGAACGACTCGCTCTCGCGCCAGCGGCATGCGCAGAGATCTGCGTCATCGCGGGTCGCGAAGAGCATCGCGCCGAAGCCGGCCCAGATCACCTTGAGCAATACGTAACTGAACGAAGTAATAT
>ERZ1370068.7759-contig-6657_pt1 | contig 28887 bp, 42 predicted proteins | sample MGYA00561227_ERZ1370068 | MGnify/ENA primary metagenome ERZ1370068 (study PRJEB38410, sample SAMEA6850437) | metagenome | study: Metagenomic assessment of the ecological functions of the soil: analysis of the soil microbiota associated with the...
AGGTTACGTATTGCCAAGCTCCATTAGAAACGGTGGTGTCCGCTTCTCGTCCTGCGGTTAGCGGCGTCTTGATGAAACCCGGATGAATGATGGTGACGGCATCCCAGAGTTTGAGATCAATTCTCAACGTCTCAAAGAAACAACTCAGAGCTGCCTTGCTCGAACAATAGGCCGCTGATTTCGGTATTCCGCGATAAGCAGCCAAACTCGAGATTGCCACCAGCTGTCCTTCACCGCGCTTCGCCATTTCAGGTAAAACTGCGGTGACACTATTTACCGCCCCAGAACGTTGACGTTGAACAGATTCGCAACTTGCGCGGGCTGCAAATCTACGGCGTGACTAGCACCACCGATTCCCGCGTTTGCGATCATGACATCGATGTAGCCAAACTCGCTTCTCAACTTGTCAGCAGCAGTTCTAATCGACTCAGCATCGTTAACGTCCGCTACCAGCGACACCGCACGACCGTTTTGCTTCTTGATTTCGTCAACGATTTCGCCAAGCAGTTCGGCCTGACGCGCAACTAACCAACCACTGCTCCACGACGTGCCAGTTCCACAGCGACACCTCGCCCTATACCGGACGAAGCACCGGTTATCATCACTACTTTGTCTGTCCAGTTTGGCAAGGATAATCTTATGTCCGATATGCTTTAGAGGCTCTTGCAAAAGTCACCTGCTTGGCATGAGAAGTGGAAGCTCTTCTGTCGGAGCGCGGCCGTCTCGTCCGCCCCACTCCGCATCATTCCGCTCCGCATATTCGAGCCATCTAAAATAAGCAGGTAATCCTATTCCAAGCTGGGCGGACGAGACGGCCGCGCTCCGACAGAAGAGCCTCCACTTTGACCTCATCGCCGCTCAATCGACTTTGCAGCAGCGGTTTGCTTGTTGTCGTCGACCTGAAGAAGAAATAGCCATCGATAAAAGCGAATACCCGCTGATCTGACTCGACGGCTAAATCAGTTCGCATTCTTTACTTCTTGATCTGATTTCTTCTTCAGGTCAACGACAAGGCTAAAGCATATCGGACAGTTAGGCCCTAACAATCACAAACGTGATCACTGGCTTCGCGCCGGTGCGTTTCTGGATGAACCTCTTCAGTTCGACACGCAAATGTTCCTTCAATAGGGAGTCATCATCCAATGTCTGACGTGAAGCTCCGGTGATTCCTGCAGCGACTACGCGATTAGCATCACTCAAAAGAAAATCCTGAAGTTGAGGAATCGTTTCCCCGTTGTTTCCACCGACGGGATTAATTCCGTTCGAGGCGCCCAAACCGCGCACGCCTCTCGCAACTATTTGCGGATCTTCGATAAGTTCGCCCGTTTCCCATCGATCGTAACGACAACCGTCACACTTCCTTCATAGGCAGAGTTGTTTTCGTTGTCGAACCGTCTCGCTGGGTATTTCTTCGAATCCCGACTCGCCGATAAAGTGTCCGGCCAATCTCGCGCTTATCGATGACGGCCGCACGTTCACCATCAAGCTCTAACACATCCCCATTCTCAATCAGGATAATGTTCTCTTCCGCGTAGCCAAGATGGTTCTTAACGAATTCTTTGTGGCGAAACAGCATTCGATATTCGCCGTGAATAGGCACGACAAACTTTGGCCGAACCGCCTCAGTCATAATCCGAATGTCTTCCTGCGACGCATGTCCGCTTACGTGAACCAGCCGGCGCTTTTCTTCAATGATGCTTTGCGCCGCGTTTGTAGATGAAGCCGATCATGCGGTGAGATCACGCGCCTCGTTGCCTGGAATGAGTGCGGGGCTGACAAGACAACCGTGTCGCCTTCTTCAACCATGAGACCTTTGTAACTCTGCATCGCCATCTGCGATAAGGCTGCGCGCGTTTCCCTGGGAACCAGCTCACAAGAAACACGATCGGAGTCGTCGCTCATCTCCTTTGTCTGGTTCAGCGAGACGAGCAGCCCGTCAGGGATATCGAGATAACCCAGACGATCCGCAACGTCGAAGTTCTTCAACATCGATCGGCCCAGCACACAAACACGGCGATTGGAACTGCTGGGCAACGTCCAACACGATCTGTAAACGATGAATCGATGAAGCGAAAGCGGCAACGATAATCCTGCCTTTTGCTTCAGCGAAGATTTCCTCGAACGCCGGAATAACTGCACGCTCAGACGGAGTGCGACCCGGTACGGTGGCGTTTGTCGAATCCGACAACAGAGCCAGCACGCCTTCCTGTCCGTATCTTCTGAAGGAGCGCAGATCTATCGGCTCACCAATCACCGGAGTCTCATCAACTTTGTAGTCTCCTGTATGGATAATTGTGCCAACTGGAGTCCGTATGGCTAATGAGAAACAGTCAACGAGCGAGTGCGATACGCGTATGAACTCGACCGAAAACGAACCTGATCTCGACTCACGTCGCGCGGCTCGACACGATGGAGCAACACGTCGCCGAGCAAGTCATGCTCTTCGAGTTTGCTTTCAGCAAGACCGGCGGTGAAGTGTGAACAGTAGACGGGAACGTTAAACTTCTTGAGAAGGTATGGAAGTGCGCCCAGATGATCCTCGTGACCGTGCGTGAGCACGATCGCTGTGATGTCATCTTTGTATTCGTCGAGAAACGAAAAGTTTGGAATGGAGACGTCTACTCCGTAGGCAGACTCCTCCGGAAAGCCCATGCCGGCGTCGAGAATAATCATCTCGTCGCCAAAGCGCACAGCCATGCAATTCATTCCGAACTCGCCGATACCGCCGAGCGGAATGATCTCTAGAACACTACTCACTTTTGGTTGTTACTCTACTCTCGGGGAACCTTGTGACCTTGAACACCGAATGTTAGGTCTGATTAGGCTGGAAAGTATAGCACAAGGAGGGGCATGGTCTGGGTGAGGGTTCAATGAGCAAGCAATTGGTTCTTGTGGCTGTGCCACTTCCCTGTGCGGAAAGCCTCCGGCTTTCCACCGTGCGCTACTTAGAATAAAGGAGAGGCTTCGCCTCAGGCAGCTTAGCCGCATAAGAGTCGCAGGCTTGCCGGAAAGCCGGAGGCTTTCCGTACACGGAGAGCGGCACAGCCGCATAATCCTAAAAACGCAGAGAGCACGGAGACACACTCAATTTTTTGGGTCTTGCATCGTCGAGCTTTGACGCTGCACAATCTTGTTATGACGAAACTTCCTATCTCTACTCGGCTTTATCCTTCTTTATTCGACGGTCGCTTTCGCTGCAACCGCGACCATGCGTTTTGACTACTACCACACTGGCGACGCGTCGCATGAAATCTTCAGTGTCGACAAAATTAGTGTTGAGCCACTTCCCTGGCCCGGTGATCCTTCACAAACGATCGATACGAGTAACTTAGGAAAGTACTTTTTTGAAGTTCGCGACACCCAGACAAAGAAAGTTCTTTACTCGCGTGGCTTCGCCTCAATCTATGGGAATGGGAAACCACTGACGAAGCCAAGACCGTGAACCGTACGTTTCAGGAGTCGTTTCGCTTCCCGGCTCCGACGGCGCCCTTCGATATTGTGCTAAAGAAACGCGACGCAAAGAACGCGTTTCAGCAGATCTGGACGACCGTCCGTTGACCCGTCTGACCAGTTCATCGATCGATCAAAACAAGTTGCGCCAGCCCCCGTCATTGCGATTCAGAAGACGGGTGATCCGGAAAAGAAGGTCGACTTCCTAATTCTGGGTGATGGTTACACCGCGGCGGAAGCGAAGAAGTTTGAAGCTGACGCGAGGCGCTTAACGGAAGTTTTGTTTTCGACGTCGCCGTTCAAGGAAAACCGCAGGAGGTTCAACGTCTGGGCGCTCAGTCCGCCGGCAGCCGAATCTGGAATCTCCAGACCATCAACTGGTCAATATCGCGACAATCCACTTGGTGCAACATACGACGCGTTTGGTTCTGAAAGATACGTGCTGACCTTTGATAACCGCGCACTACGCAAAGCTGCGCAATTTGCCCCGTATGAATTTATTGAAGTGCTGGCAAACAACAGAACCTACGGCGGTGGTGGGATCTTCAATTTGTATAGCACCGTCGCTTCCGACAATGCTTTTTCAGACTATGTTTTCGTGCACGAGTTTGGGCATCACTTCGCTGGACTCGCGGATGAGTACTACACGTCATCAGTAGCTTACGGCTCGGCAACGGAGAAAGTTGAGCCATGGGAACCAAACGTGACTGCGCTGCTCAACGTGGCAAGTTTGAAGTGGCGAACACTAGTCTCGCCTTTGTGGATGTCACACCAATTCCTACACCATGGAACAAAGAAGAGTTTGAAAAGTACTCACGTGAAATCCAGGCTCGACGTGTACAACTTCGGAAAGACAAACGTCCGGAAGAAGAAATGGAAGCTCTCTTCAAGGAAGAACTAGCTCACGAGCAAGCGATGTTCAAAGCCGAAAAGCATTTCAACCAGGTGGGCGCGTTTGAGGGTGCGATGTATGAAGCGCGCGGGTACTACCGACCGGAAGTCGACTGCATCATGTTTTCGCGCACCGATCATTTCTGCAAAGTTTGCCGGCGTGCGATTCAGAACATCGTTGATATGTATTCAAAGAATTAGCAGGCGGTCGTCAATCGTTTCTGGTCTGTTGTTCCAGGATGAATCCACTAGCAAGCTGCTGCTTGCGAACTGCTGTCTTTAGGTTGGCGATATCTTTTATGAAGGCGTCGAGCTTCCGGATTCGTTGTTCAGGAGTCAGTCTTAGATTCTGAAGTGTCAGTGTGAGATCGATCCCAAACTCAACCGCGCGAGCTGCCGCAGAACCTGGCGGTGGATTGAGGAAGTAGTCTTCGTCTTGTTGCCGCATAGTCGAAGTATAGCACCCTGTCTGAGTCATCGAGGCGATAGGTTTTGCGGCTATGCCGCCTTCCGTGCGGAAAGCCTCCGGCTTTCCGGCTGCGACTCAAAAATGATCGAGGCTCCGCCTCCTCCCATAGCTGCTAAGTTTGCCAATCAGCAGACACTGTACGAAAGGAGGCGGAGCCTCGATCATGTTATGAGTGCATGGCCGGAAAGCCGGAGGCTTTCCGCACGGGAGGCGGCACAGCCGCAGATCCTGCTATTATGCGCAGCGTTTTTTAGACACTCCGCCAAAGGATCTCTTCATGACGTTGGCGCTGAAAATCATTCTTCTCTGCTTTCTTCTCGTGTCCTTCGCGTCTGGTGCAGAACTAAACGCAACCACTTCCAGTCGCTCCTTTAAAACTAACGCCTCATCGGATCACTCTCGATAATGGAAGATCATTCACTCTGAATCTTCTGGAAGAGTTCGAAATCACTCCGGCAGTTCAAGGCTTAAAGCGTGTGCGTTTCATGGCGAAGAGTCCTGACAACCGCATCTTTGTCACCGACATGTACGATTTAACCGACAACAGGAAAGGCGTGGTCTACATCCTCGACGAATTCGATCCAACAGCTAAGCGTTTCAAGAAAGTCACCAAATTCATGAGTGGCTTGCGCAACCCAAACAGTGTTGCGTTCTATACCGCCAACGATGGCACTCAGTGGTTCTATCTGGCGCTTACCGATCGCCTTTGTTCGCTATCGCTATGAGAACGGCTCAACAAAGCCCACTGGCGAGCCACAGGTGCTGGCCACGTTTCCCGACTACGGTTTGTCTTACAAGTACGGCGGCTGGCATCTCACGCGAACAATCGCCGTAGGACCAAACAACAAAATCTATGTCTCGGTTGGCAGCAGTTGTAATGCTTGCGAAGAAAAGGAAGACGTCCGCGCAAGTGTGCTCGAGATGGATCCTGACGGAAAGAACAAACGACATTTCGCTGCAGCGGACTTCGAAACGCAGTCGGTCTTCGCTGGGTTGATGGCCAACTCTTTGTTACCAACATGGGAGCTGATCATCTTGGCTTGAGACAAGCCAGACGACACGATGGGCATAATCAAGGACAGCACGAATTATGGCTGGCCTTACTGTTTTCAATCGGGAACACGAGTCTTTGTAGATCAAAAATACAATCCCGGAAGTTCCAAGTTTGACTGCAAACAGTCTCCCGCCGCTCGCAGTTGGGTTAGGTGGGCACACAGCGCCTCTCGGTCTTGAGTTTTCGATGCGGGTAACGGCCAGGAATTAAGTCGGGCATTCCCTGGTTGCGTTGCATGGGTCAACAAACAAACGAATCGGACGTGGTTTACAAAGTAGTACGACTCGCTACCAGAACTTCCAAACCTGAAGACTTCATCACCGGCTTTTCTCGTCAATGGCGTTGTGAATGGTCGCCCGTGCGACATATTCAGCTTTGGCCGTAACTCGTTTCTGCTTACTGACGATAAAGCTGGCGTCGTGTATTACGTCTACAAAAAGCGTAGATAGCCGATGCTAGCCCGGTGCAGTAGCCCGACTGTCAGGAGGGCTTCGCTCACAGCTCGCGTCTCGATGGAGTGAGCCCTCATTGACAGTCGGGCTACTGCACCAGGTTCTCCAACTTGCGCTAGAATACGCGCCAGCCATTAGTCCAACCCGTTTTACCGAAAGGAATTCTCCATGCGAATCCGTATCTCCGCTCCTTCTGGTCACCCTTGTCGTCTTTGCGGTTCCCGCTACCGCTCAAAAAGCGCAGCATCACTGAAAAGGATCTGTTCAACTTCGTCTGGATCGGCGATCCACAGGTTTCGCCCGATGGTTCGCGCGTCGCCTTCGTCCGAGTCACACGTCAGCGATCGAAAGGACAACTACAACACCTCGATCTGGACAGTGATGACAGCGACTGGTGAAGCCCGACAGATGACCAAGCGGAATTCGCGATTCGTCGCCACGTTGGTCACCGGATGGAAAGTATTTGTGCTTTGCTCGCGTGACGGAGAAAGACGGTCGACCGGACGCACCGCAACTGTTCATGTTGTCGATGGCCGGCGGTGAGGCGTTCCAATTCACTCCCTGCGCGCGCGGCGCGTGGTGGTCAGCAATGGTCGCCTGACGGCAAAACGATTTCCGTTCTACAACGGCGCGACGGTTGAAGAGGTTGGCGAAGGCCGTCGCCAAAAACTCCAGCCGCGCCGACGCCGAGTCCAGGCGCGAGTCGAAACCTGAAGAATCGTGAGTGACGTTCGAGTGATCACCTCGTGCAGTGTATCGCTCTAATGGCGCGGGCTACGTCGACAACAAGCACCCTTCACATATCTGGATCAGTAGCGGCGCCCAAGACCGGTGATGAGAAGGTCACGCCAAAGCAATTGACGAGTGGCAGATTTGACGATGGCAACGTGACCTGGGCGAAGGACAACGCGACGCTTTATTTTGTCTCCGATCACAGTGACAGAACCCTACTACGACTTGGCGAGCACCGACATCTATACGATCTCCGTCTCGGGCGGTGAACCTACCAAGCTAACTACGCCTCGACATGAACACCGGACAACTCTCTCTCAGTCCGGATGGAAAAGCGATTCGCGTTTTATGGATCGGCAAGTAAACCGATTCAATCCTACACAGAACCCGACCTTTGGGTTGATGGACATTGCGTCCAAACGCGCAACCGAAAAATCTGACTAAGATTTTGGCTTCGATGTCGGCTCCGGTGTTGGTGGCGACAACACAAGTCCACGTGGCGGCGGCGGCAATCCACCGATTTGGTCTGGTGACGGCAAACGAATCTATGCCACGTTTGCCAAAGAGAGGGAAAAGCGAACGTTGGCGCCTTCGATGCAACCACTGGTAGGGAACAGATCTGACATCTGGTAACCAGGCTGTGGTCAGTGTTCGCTCAGTTCCAGACGCGTCCAAGTTTGCTCTTCTAATCTCAACACCAACGCGCATCGGTGATCTTGTATTGTTGGATGGAACTTCAGGAACTCCGAAGCAACTGACCCACGTCAACGATGAACTGTTCGGGAAATTGAATCTGACAGAACCGGAAGAGATTTGGTATACGAGTTTCGACGGCAAGAGAGTGCAGACATGGGTTCAGAAACCACCCGACTTTGATCAAACAAGAAGTATCCGTTGATCCTCAACATCCACGGAGGACCGCACGCGGCCTACGGCTTCATCTTCGATCACGAGTTTCAGTGGATGGCGGCGAAGGGTTATGTAGTTCTTTATCCGAATCCGCGCGGCAGCACCAGCTACGGGCAGGAGTTTGGCAACATCATCCAATATCACTACCCGGGTGACGACTACAAAGACTTGATGGCTGGAGTCGATGAAGTCTTGAAAGCGAGGCTACATCGACGACAAACGTCTGCGGCGTCACCGGAGGAAGCGGTGGTGGTCTTCTAACAAACTGGACGATCACACAGACGACGCGCTTTGCCGCGGCGGTGTCTCAACGCGACATTTCCGCAGCTGGGCTGACTTCTGGTACACCGCTGACTTTCACTCTGTTCCAACCTGCACTGGTTCAAAGCGCCGCCGTTTGAAGATCCGGAAGACTACAAAGCGCGCTCGCCGATCACTTACATCAGCAAAGTGCAAACACCGCTGAGTGCTGATTCTCGGCGAAGCGGACTATCGCACGCCAACGGTGCTCGGAGGCGAACAAATGTTTCGCGCGCTGAAGTATCGAAGATTCCGACAGTGATGGTTCGCTTTCCAAATGAGACTCACGAGCTATCGCGTTCCGGTCAACCATGGCACCGCATCGAACGACTCCAACACATCGTTGGCTGGTTTGATAAGTGGCTCATGGGAATGCCGAAGCCGGAATACGAGGGAGTAGTGAGCATCAGCACGAGCAGCGGACAAAGATAGTCAGTGCCACAACGCAGTAACAGTGACTTTTGCCGCGATGGTTGTCTGAGCCTCAGACGAAGCGGTTGAGTACTGATCGGAACAGAAGTGGTGAGTAAAACCTTTAGAGGCTCTTGCAAATAGAACAAGTTGGGAAGGGCGGTTTTGCCCCCGCTGGCCAGCCTCAAAAGAACGCTGATGTAGCTCTTGGTCAGGCCAGCGGAGAGTCAACATTTCAGATTCCTCTTTTCGCTTGGTCCTGACTTTTTGCAAGAGGCCCTTTACTTTGTTCTGATCTGCGTGTCATCCTGCGTTCATCTGCGGCTAAATATTTTCTCATGAAGACACTCGGTCTAATCGGCGGCATCGGCCCGGAATCAACCATTGAGTATTACCGGATACTTGTCGCTCGCTATCGCGAACTAAGCTAACGGCGAATATCCTCCTGTCATAATCAACAGCGTCAACCTCAACCGCATTGTGGAATGGATGACTGAGGGCGAGGTTGGTAAGGTCGCCGACTATTGCTCTAAAGAGAGCTTGAGAAACTCGTAAAACGGCCGGCGCCGATGTGGGTGCGCTCTGCTCCAACACTCCGCATATCGTTTTTGATCAGATCAAACAACGATCGAAGATCCCTTTGGTCAGTATCGTTGAAGCTGCGGCCCAAAACGCTCGGGTCAGCTCGGCTTAAAAACAGTTGGCTTATTGGCACCCGCTTCACAATGGAAGCGCTCTTCCTATCCGGATGTTTTTGGCAAAGCCGGGATCAAGTGTGGCGATTCCAACGGCAGATGAGCGCGAGTACATCCACCTCAAGTACATGGGTGAGCTTCTCAACAACAACTTTTCACTGAGACACGCGACAAAGTGCTCAGCATCGTAGACATAATGAAGGCTCGCCACGGAGTTGAAGCGGTAATTCTTGGTGGAACCGAACTACCACTGCTACTGCGCACCGATAGTCACAATGGAACACTCCTTATCGACACCACCCGCGTACGTCGATGAGTTGATCGCCATCTCCCTGATTGATCCTCAAAACACAAAATGATCCAATCCACCACCCGCTTTGCCTTGTCGCTTGTAGTCCTACAACTCGTTGCCCTCTCTTCCAACGTCGCGGCAAAAGTTTCGGGCCGTCTCAAGGTTTCCGACAATCATCGTTATCTGCAGTACGACAACGGACAGCCTTTTTTCTATCTGCGGCGATACGGCCTGGGAACTGATACACCGACTAAACCGTGAAGAAGCTATCGAGTACCCTCACGAATCGCGCGCGCAAAGGTTTTACTGTTATTCAAACAGTTGCGATTCCTCCAGCGGACGGTCTGATTTCACCGAATGCTTACGGCGACCTACCCTTTGTCGATCGCAGATCCAACTAAACCTAACGAAGCATATTTCCAACACGTCGATTTCATTGTTAACAAGGCAGAAGAGCTGGGGATGTTTGTCGGACTGCTTCCCACGTGGGGCAGTTACTGGGCATCCGGCAAATCGATCTTTAACCCAAACACTCGCACCAGGGTTTGGCCAATTCCTGTGTCGCAGATACAAGGACAAAGCAATCATTTGGATTCTCGGCGGCGATCGCTCTATTCAGACCGATGACGAGCGAGCAATCATTGATGCACTGGCAGCTGGACTCGAATCCGGAGACGGTAGAAATCATCTAAAAACGTATCACCCTACCGGACCTGGTTTCTCTTCAATCAAACTCAACGGCGCAGATTGGCTCGACTTCAATATGTTCCAGTCATCACATGGAGCACACGATCACGACAACGGGTTATTCGTAGAACACGATTACGCTCTCAATCCACCAAAGCCAACCCTGGATGGCGAACCGCGTTATGAAGGAATGCCGGTCGGCTTCTATTTCAAAGGAACCGCAGGAATAGATCGTTTTGATGACTACGATGCACGTCAGGCCGCGTACTGGTCCGTGCTCGCCGGCGCGTGTGGTCCACGTATGGGAACAACAACGCTGGCAGTTCTCACAGTCCGGGCGCAAAGAGAGAAACGCACGCCGGTGACGGAGTAGCCAGGCCAGACGGTGCCTTTGTACGGAGAACCAGGAGGCTTGATCGGAAGCAAACATTCCTGGCGTGAGGCAATAAATCATCCCGGCGCATTCCAAATGGGTTTTGTGCGTCGACTAATGGAAGCGATTCCGATTTGCAAAGTTAATTTCCGACAATCAAGTTGATCTTAAAGCGGAACTTCGACCGGTCTGTCGAAGATTCGTGCGGCGCGTTCAAGTGATGAGTCATTTGTGGTCGTCTACGCTCCGCGGCGGAAGCTTTACGTTAGACAAAGCGCGGTCAAGGGTAACCGGCAACGTGAGTTGTCGGTATGACCCGCGTTATGGCGTTTCGCAGCGTGTTCAAAGAACAAGACAGCGCCGGGATACAAACGTTCGCCGCCACCAACTAATGGTCGAGGTAATGATTGGATATTGGTTCTGAAGATCTTGCCGCCGGGCTACGCAGGTACCTGGCCCACCTAAATGAAAACAAAGCCCGACTTTGAGGTCAGCCTCGGAAATAACGAATCAGACGTTAAGACACGTCATGGAAAACTGTTTCCTCAGAGACAGATCGTTCCTGCAACAGCCACTATCAGGTGGCCTAATCAATGACAATCTGAGGATAGATTTCGATTCCGGATCACGATCCCGTTGTGCTTCGTACTGGTATCGCGCGATCGGAGTCGGCGTATGCCGGAAAGAAGCTCTGCCCTTTGCATGAGCTCATTCAGCTTGAAAAGTGCATGAGTGTACCCAGAATTCTTCATATCGAATCGAACGGGTTCTGAAGAAGAAATCCCGCCATTTGCGATTCTCGCGAATTCGTTGAGGGCATCGCTTTCCAGCAGCTGGTCTGACAAACCCGTGAACTTTCGAAGCCGTCATTCGCGAGGGCGCTTACCTTGTTGGTGTGAAACGCTTGCGGGGCAATTGAACTTTTCAGTTTCCAGAAGCTGGGCGACTCGGAAGCCAGGGTAACACAACTCTCTCCGTTGGCCCTGCAGATTTATCGAAGGCCCTAAGCCTCGCCCCTCGACTTTACAGAGCACATTCCTCGCCTCATCAAAATGTCAGGCACGCGCGGATCAAAGTTACGTCGAGTTAACGATATCTCGCTCCGCATGGGATCGATCCAGGCAGAGATTCCCAGATTCTGAAGAAGTGCTCGTGTAGCCCTGTTCATAATGATTTCGGCGCAACGTCGGAACATTCTGGCGCATGAGGTGAACGGTCATTGGAGCGGCTGACAAATTCTGGGTCTGGAGTTGGCGTTTTCTGGCTCGCCGCTTTTGGATGTAAGGAAACTTTCTACGTTACGAGCGGCGGGAGCTGATCCACTGCGCGCGAGCCATCCTTCTCGCGTGGATCTCGTCGAGCACGGCGGGTATCTTCCTGAAAACTGGAAGAGATTGTTAGGCTCGTCGATCTGACGGGCCTCGTTGAATCCCTCGCCATGACGACGAGCTGCCCCAGTCGACGTCGAGTCGGGTCTACTGGAACTGATCAAAGCAACTATCGACCGAAGAGATTTCAACGGTCCCTCTTAAACGATTCCCTTTGTAGCTACCCAGTTCACAGGGGCTGCGCTCTTTCGTGGGACCGCAGGCGTCCTCGCCTGCAATCGTCGCTTTCACTAAGGTTAGATGCAGGAGTCGGTCGGCGAGCGTGGGACGCCTGCGTCCCAGAAGAGCGCGCCCATTAACATAAAGGCAGCTTACCAAAGGGTTTCGATCCACGGCTTCGTTGACCGTTCCGAAATCATCTGTACTATCGTTCCTCTGCCTCTTACGAAAGATCAGCTAGCGGAAAAACATGGCGGACTTCCGTTACCCTTCTCGCTGTGTTGTGGCTATCGTTGGCGCTCGCAACCTCTTCTCTTTCCCAGCAAGCAGTGAGGCGGTCGCCTCGCCCGGTGCGCCAAAATGCAAAGTGCAACGGACACCAAAACGCTGACCAAAACCGCTGCCACTCCGAAGCGCCCAGCCACCCTCGATCGCATCGATGGAAAATGGTGGACAACTGGAAATGACTTCGGCCCCTCTGAAGTCGAACTTACGCAAAATGGCTCCGACATTTCTGGTGTGATCAGGTGGGCCGACGGACGCAGCGGCACCATCAACGGAACACTCACCGGCAAACGACTTCATCCACCTGGTCAGACTCGACAGGCAATGGAGGTTCTGGCTGGCTGGAACTTAGTTGGGCAAATTTTCTCCGGCGGTCCACGGCACAACCAACGCGTGAAGGACGGATCGTGGACGTTGAATCGTGATTGAAGGACAATGGTGTTTTTTGGCGGCGAACGGAGTCGCATCGCGCCGAGTCACCCACGACGCTCAAGGCCGACGGTTAACAATCAGGAATGAAGACGGGTCGTGAGTTGATGGACACATGGAGGGTCCCTATCTTTTCCTCGATCTCGACGGAGAAAGCCATCAAGGGCAATATGTTCTACAAAGGCAATCGCGTCAACTTTGCGAATGGTGCTTTCTGGACGTGGTGTGGTCGTTAGTGGGACCTATGTCGTCGTAACATCCTGCCAATAATCGAAGGCCACCGGGTCAGTCTGCGCGACCGCTAACACCTGCTGACGTCGAATCTATCTACGCGATCTTTCCGATCCTCAAGTGATGCGCTACTGGAGTACGCCTCCGCTTCCAGATAAGGCGGTCTGCTGAATCACTGCTTGCCGAAATCATCACACGACTTAGCACAGGGACGAATGATGAAGTGGGGCATCAGCCTCAAACCGAGGACGATTTGGTTATCGGAACCACAACTCTGTTCCACATTGATCTAGACAACGGCAGGGCGCGAGCTGGGATACGCGCTGGCTCGCGATCACATGGGGCCAGGTGACTCGCGAGCGAAGCACTTCAGTCACTGCTCGAGTACGCTTTCGAGAGTTCTGACTTCTCCGCCGGATGGAAGCCGACGTTGATCCTCGCAACTGCGGCATCGATTCGCATCTCGAGCGTCTCGGTTTCCAACGCGAAGGATTCTTACGTGAGCGCTGGCACGTGGCCCGGCGAGATCCAGGACGCCTTGTTTTGTATGGCCTGCTGAAGCGGGAGTGGAAAGGATAGAGCAGTGGGCAGGCTAGGGGCAGGAGCGACAGGTGGCAGCGTGGCACGAAGGAAATACCAGCTGCTCCTGCTTCCTGCTCCCCATCTCTCGCCCTGCTCCTGCGTCCTGCCCTGATTCATTTCCCCGCGCAAGTTTTCCTCACAGCCCCCGTTCCTTCTTCAAATGACTAACGCCAAACCGACGTCTTCGGAGAAGGAACTAAAACATGAAAATCGTGCTGCTTGCTGCCCTCTCGCTCGGACTCCTCATTTCGGGTCTCGTCGCCTGTGCAACTGGACCGTCGCTTCCAAATCCCGCCCGTGTCGAGGCCAGAGGACTCACGCCTGTAAAGAAAACCATAGCGCAGGCTTTTGGCTCGGAACAGGAACTGGCCAGATACCTCCGCGAGCTGGCTGAGAAACAGAAGTCACGCGGCAGAGTGAACCATGGCATACGACAGCGCTGCCGCAGCTCCAGCCGAACCTCCAGCTTCCGTTGCCAAATCCGCCGATGCCAAGTCCGGTAAGGATGAGGAATCAGTCACAAACGTTCAGCACGCCGGCGTCGATGAAGGCGGCATCGTCAAGCTCCACGGCGACCACCTGCAGTTGTCCTCCGCCGCGGCCGTCTCTTCACAGTGGCGATAGGTGATGGCGCTCTCAAGCCAATCTCAACCGTCAACGCGTATGGGCCAGACATCGATCCCAGCAGCACCTGGTACGACGAAATGCTTGTCTCGCAAGACACGATCGTGGTGATTGGAGTATAGCTACGAACGAGGTGGAACCGAAGTTGGTCTCTTTCAAATTGATGACGCTGGTAAACTCGCCTATCGATCCACCTTACCATCTGCGTTCTAACGATTACTATTCATCGCGCAACTACGCCAGCCGCTTGATCGGCAGCAAATTGATTTTCTACACGCCGCTCTATTTCTACCCTGACGCGGAAGGATCCATTCCAGTCGTTCCCCGCAGTTCGCAAGTGGCACAAGGGCGCAACTGAAGCGAGTTTCACCGCATCGCTCCAGCCACTCACGTATACCGACCACAAGGCGAGTTCAACACAGACTATGGGATGGCGCTGCACACCGTCACGACTTGCGATCTCGCAAACGGTGGTTTTGATTGCCAGGCCACGTCGGTTATCGGACCTGCGGGTCGGAAGTCTTCTATGTTTCGCCTGATGCGGTTTACGTCTGGGCTAGTTCCTGGTTTGGTTATGGTGAAAAGGAACGCCGAGTTCGCTTCTGTTCCGTATGCCGCTCGATGGTTCGGGGCCGAGCGCTTTGGGCGTATCCGGTAGTCCGGTAGACCAGTTCTCTTTCCTTGAGAGCGACGACAAACATCTCAACGTACTGGTGCGGTCGGAAGCCAAGGGCGACGGCATGTGAGGCCGCTGAAGTTGCCGCCAGGTGACGTGGCGCTTATGCAGTACCGATCGCATGAACTTTCTGACGGGGGTGAGTCGGTTTGCAGCGTCAAACTATCGTCGGCTACCTAAACCGGAAGGCTACACTTTTCAGAATCGATTTGTTGGCGACTACTTGATCTACGGTACTGGCAGTGGCTGGGGCATCGAAAGCAGGGAGTCTCAAATCTGTTCCTCGTACGCTGGGCCCGAGGAGATTCGCATCAACTAACCCTGCCGCATGGGGTCGATCGAATAGAGCAGATGGGTTCGGACGCAGTGATCGTCGGCACTGACGGTCAGAATCTTCATTTCAGCTCAGTACGTGCTGGCAGTTGGCCTGAGTTGTTTCGCGCTATACACGCAAAGGCGCTTCGCAAGTTGAACTTAGAGTCATGGTTTCTTCTACAAGGCGGACGGCGACAAGACGGGCACATTAGGTCTGCCAATCGAGTGTTCCCGCTCGCCCCGGATATCGACACTTGTTTGAGAGAGTCGGCGGCGATACTGTTCCTGCGAAACGACTCGCTGACATTTCGCGAAGTCGGGTGAATTAGGTGCGCCAGTCGGAACGAGCGATCAACGATCAGTGTCGAGCGTCATGTGTCGACTGGTACGGAAGCAGCTCGCCCACTGTTCTTGCGAGGGCGAATGTTTGCGTTGTTAGGGTATGAATTAGTTGAAGGTCGAATGGACGATGGTCGGGTGCGAGAAGTTCGTCGAGTTAACTACGCGCCTGTCAGGCAACAAGTCAGCACGAAATCAAGGTGAGGAATAGCACTAGCAACCCTTTAGTGACGCCATCGAACTAACGGGCGCGCTCTTCTGGGACCGCAGGCGTCCTCGCCTGCCAACGTTACCCTGCCTAACCTTAGTGGCGACGAATGCAGGCGAGGACGCCTGCGGTCCCAGAAGAGCGCGCCCGTTAGTTCGATAGGCGTCACTAAAGTGAATCGACGCGTGTTCACTTTACCTAACCAAGCTAAAGACTTTCCCACTCGTGCTCCGCGATGTAACATCTGCCCACCATGATCCTAACATCCTTTCCACAGATGAAACGCATGCGCATCCAACACACTCTCAAACTGATTCTATGCATCATCGCACTCTCATTCTCCCCTCATCGGCAACCACTGAAGTCGCCATCTCAGGACTTTGACTGGAACCAACCATTCAAACCATTTCGCATCGTCGCAAATATCTACTACGTTGGCACAAACGATTTAGCTTGCTACCTGATCACGACCCCTCTGGTCATATTCTTCTCGATACTGCACTGGAACAGTCACACTCAATCGTCAGCGGAAACATCGAAGCTCTTGGCTTCAAACTTCAGGACATTAAGATCATTCTTTCCAGTCACGCTCACTTGATCACGTCGCCGGACACGCAGATATGAAAGCTGCTACCGGCGCGAAGGTGTTCGCTTCCGAGAAGGATGCAGACATCCTTGAAAGCGGCGGAACGAAATCCTTTTTCCTTTGACACCTTACAAGCCGGTCAAGGTTGATCGACGTTTGAAGGATGGGGACATCGTGAAGCTGGGTGATGTTCAAATGCAGCTACATCTAACGCCGGGACATACCGAAGGCAATAGCGCCCGGACTACCGTAGTGAATGAAGATGGCAAAAAACTCGAACGTCGTGTTCGCTGCAAGCATGTCGATAAACCCCGGCGTGCACATGGTGAACTTCAAGCCATGGCCCAATATCGCTGATGTCTACGCGCGATCTTTTGAAACTCTCAAAAAGGCTTCACTGCGATGTTTTCCTGGGTCCCCACGCTCGATTCTTTAGCATGGCGGAAAAGGTGCAGCGGATGAATGCCAGTTCGACGACGAATCCGTTTATCGACCCGGACGGGTATCAGAATTTCCTTGGGAACTTTGAGCGAGCTTACAAGGAGCAAATCAAACATGAACAAAGCAGAATCGCCCTAGCCGATTGTTTACTGTTGCCGGCGTTGGGCTGCTCTTCTTGGGCGTTCTCGAGCGCATCGGCACAAGTACAGATTGAACTCAAGCCAAACGAAAAACCAACCAGCGAAAAAAAGGTTCAGAGTTCGAGAGTAGACGCCAAATTCCAGAAGCCTCGCTGAATTGCTCTCCGGAAGAATGCACGTGGTGGAACGCTTTACGGGAAGCAGCTAACGAAGTAAGAAGTTCGCGTGGTGATAAAAAGATCGAAAGAGATTTGCCGACTTGCTTCAGGAAGGGGCCAACAAGTCTTACAACGCCCCTATTCCTGACCGAAAACCGATGGTTCTGGTGCAGACCCTACCTCAATACACGGAATCAGGACGACGCAAAAAATTAGCGGAATAATTAATTTGCGGGTTGAGTTTCTTGCTGATGGAACTGTTGGAAAAGTTCAAGTGCTAAACCAACTCGGTGCCGGTCTTGATGAGAACGCTGTCGCCGCAGCGCGCAAGGCAGTTTTCCTACCAGCTGTGAAAGATGGCAAGTTTATTTCTTTTCGCTATGCAGGTCCAGATGTCGTTCAATGTCTATTAGTGATGGACCCTGGTGCAGTAGCGCGGTGCAGTAGCCCGACTGTCAAGGAGGGCTCGGTACCACAGGCAGACTCATCGGGTTAGTACCGAGCCTTCCTTGACAGTCGGGCTACTGCGCCGCGCTACTGCACCGGAGTTACTACTCCTCATTAACTGCGTGACATATACACATCTGCGTGTAAAATAACCCAACTTCCAAGTCGTCTTTTTAGTAACTCTGCAAATTCTGGTCGACACCCTTGGGTTCAGTTTCAGGAGGACTCCTATGTTCCGCACGTTCCACAAATCACTACGCTTGGATTCTGGTCGTAATCCTTTTTTCCGCTGCCGTCCTGGTTGCGCAAACAACGCGTCACCCTCTAAAACTCGAGGATATGACTCGCTTTCGCGACGTGCGTGACCCACAGCTATCTCCAGACGGGCAATGGATCGCCTATGTCGTTGGAACCACGGATGCAAAGAGGACAAGGGTAGTTCACACATTTGGCTTACCAGCATCGACGGGACGAATGATCGACAGATCACTTTCAGCCAGGACAGCGAAAGTTCACCACGTTGGAGTCCAGACGGAAAGTACATTTCATTCACGTCCTCACGACCGGGGAAAGCTCGCGGCAGTCAAGTCTGGTTACTTGATCGGAATGGCGGTGAGGCTCAGCAACTCACCGAGGTGAAGGGACGTCTGCAAGGCTACGAATGGTCTCCTGATTCGAAGCGGCTAGCTCTAATCATCGGCGATCCCGATCCTGAAGCGGAACCAGCTCCATCGCCTGCCCCCGGCGCAAGCGCAACTCCGCGTGTTCCCAAGCCGATCGTCATCGACCGCTACCGTTTCAAACAGGACGTCCAGGGCTATCTCTTATCGGGACGACATAGCTACATCTACCTTTTTGATATCGCCACAAAGAAACTCGATCGCTTGACGAACGGTAAGACAGACGAGAGTTCTACTGCGTGGTCGCCTGACGGAAGCCGGATAGCGTTTATGACCAACCGAGCTGACGATCCGGATCGTGAACCGTCAGCCCAGCTTTTCGTCGTTGATGCGAAGCCGGGATCAACCGAAAAACCACTAACCGCGACGACCGTTCGCGCCGGCCGTGGACGACCCGAATGGAGTCCGGACGGAAAGTGGATTGCTATCTTTGAAAGTGATGAAAAGAAGTTTGGCGCCTACAGCATGGATCACATGGTCCTGGTGGCAACTGACGGAAGTAGTGCACCAGTACGCTTCAAAGCGACTGAAGATCTCGATCGAGGAGTGTCCACAGCAAAGTTCAGTGCCGACGGTAAGACAATTACTTTCCTCGTCACCGACGACCGATCAGTCTACCCGGCTCGCGCAAACCTTTCCGGTGGTCCGGTGGAAAAGCTGTTGAAGCCTCCGGTGGTATTGAACTCGTGGAACTCGGCAGGTGGCCGTACGATCGTGCTTTCCGGTGGCGACAGAAAAGCCGGCGAGATTTATGCCTTCGAGAACAATTCGTTACGTCAGGTCACGCACCAGAACGACGCGCTAATTGCGGAGTTGGAGTTTGGTACAACTGACGATGTCGAATTTAAGACCAAGGATGGCACCGAGGTTCACGGCTTACTGACCTATCCGGTCGGTTATGTAAAAGGGACAAAAGTCCCGATGCTTCTTCGCATTCACGGTGGGCCAAACGGCCAGGACCAACACTCGTTGAGTCTTGAACGACAGTACTTCGCGGCAAATGGATATGCCGTGCTGGCGGTTAACTATCGCGGCAGTTCAGGACGCGGCCAGAAATTCTCGCGCGCCATCTTTGCTGACTGGGGCAACTATGAAGTTCAGGATCTGCAGGCTGGCGTCGATCACGTAGTTAAGATGGGCGTTGCCGATCCGGATCGATTGGGAGTTGGTGGTTGGAGCTACGGCGGCATACTGACTGACTACTTGATTGCAAGCGACAATCGATTCAAGGCCGCAACCAGCGGAGCAGGCACAGCGCTTCACAGTCTCGTTCTACGGAACTGACCAGTACATCATCCAGTACGACTACGAAATCGGCCCACCCTGGAATCCAAAATCGTGGGAGATATACCAGAAGCTTTCGTATCCGTTTTTGCACGCCGATCGAATCCAAACGCCGACGTTGTTCCTCGGTGGCGAGCGCGACTTCAACGTCCCTGTTCAGGGTGGACAACAAATGTATCAGGCTCTGCGCAGCCTCGGTATCGACACGCAGTTGATAATTTACCCGAACGAATTTCACGGGATTCAACGACCGAGTTATCAAAAGGATCGTTACGAGCGTTACCTGGCTTGGTATGAGAAGTACGTGAAGAAAGCGTCGGGACCGGCGAGCTCGGCAACGGCGAAATAGCCAAGGACAAAGGCGGAAGGATGAAGGCGCCTTCATCCTTCATGCTTACCACCCTCTTCGTGAAACGACTTTCTTTCGAGGTCATATCCGAAACACTCCGGGAAGTTCTGACAAAGTCCGGTTTTGACGACGAACGCGCCGAACTTTGTGGGCGTTTGTTTACCGAAGCGAGCCGCGATGGAGTTTATTCGCACGGACTCAATCGCTTTCCACGTTTCATCGAGGCTATTAAAACCGGCCTCGTCGACGTTGATGCAAAACCCGAGTTGATTCAGTCGCTTGGAGCTCTTGAATGTTGGGATGGTCATTCCGGCGCCGGAAATCTGAATGCCTACAGTTCAATGAGCCGCGCGATCGCACTGGCTCAAGCCCACGGTATTGGTTGCGTAGCCCTAAGAAATACCAACCACTGGATGCGAGGCGGAAGCTACGGTTGGCAAGCAGCGAGACGCTGGCATGATCGGGGTTTGTTGGACCAACACGTTGCCAAATCTTCCGCCCTGGGGAGGAACGAAGCCTACGCTGGGCAACAATCCACTTGTAATTGCAGTGCCTCGCCGATGAAGGACACGTTGTGCTCGACATGGCGATGTCGCAATTCTCTTTTGGCGCTCTCGAGGCCTACGGAAAACGCGGCGAGCAGTTGCCAGTCAGTTGGCGGTTTCGATCGCGACATGGCAAATTGACTTCTGATCGCTGGCGAGATCGAAGCGTCAGGGCTCGTCCACTGCCGATCGGATATTGGAAAGGCTCCGGGTTGTCGTTGATGCTCGACATGGTTGCCGCGTTGTTATCGGGAGGAAACGCAGTTTTCAAATTCCGCCGGAAGTGCCCAAAGAAACGAGGCTGTCACAAGTGTTCATCGCAGTGTCTCCACCAAAAGACGATCGCGAAACACACGTTAGATGGCATACTGGCGTTTCTACGAACAGCAGCAACCGAAGCGTCGGGTGTGCGCTACCCTGGTGAGCGAACACTCGAGACACGAAGGCAGAATATTGAACAAGGCATTCCCGTCGACGAAGAGTATTTGGAACCAGATTATCGCGCTCTGAAGTGTCTCCTGGATACTGCTTGGCAGCTTGTCGCGATCTTCAAATGAAGGGCGTCTCTGTGTGGGCCAAGCGACAAGCGAAAGCATGCCGGACACACCGCAGTCCATGAAGGCGTCAATTTCGAAACACTATGTTTAATTTCGGCATCATTGGTGGCGGCGGAATTAGCGACACGCACGCGCGCGCGCATCTGAGATCGATGGCGTCGGTGTCTCAGCATTCTTCGGTGGTAACAAAGAAAAGGTCGAGCGCCTCGCCAACAAATATGGTGGCGTGCCTTACGACAACCTCGATGCCTTCTTGTCGCACAAACCGATGGACGCGGTCATCATCGGCAGTCCGTCAGGTTTGCATTCGCAGGAAGGAATCGAGATGCGCCCGCCGCGGACTCCATGTCGCTTGTCGAAAAGCCCATCGACGTCACTGTCGAGAAAGCAAAACGCGTTAATAAGTGAATGTGACAAAAACAATGTGAAGCTTGCCGTTTGTTTTCAGGATCGATTCGCATCAGACAGCGTTCGATTGAAGGATCTGATTACAAGTGGCGCATTGGGACAGTTAATTCTGGTCTCGGGCCGTGTGAAGTGGTATCGCCCACCGGAGTACTACAGTGGCTCGCGTTGGCGTGGACGACTTTCATTGGATGGTGGTGGGGCGCTGATGAACCAGGGTGTGCACACCGTCGATTTACTGTTGTGGTTACTTGGAGACGTGAAGCGGGTCTACGCAAAAGCGTTGACTGCCCTTCACGATATTGAATCTGAAGATACGCTGGTTGCCACGCTTGAATTCGCTAACGGGGCCGTCGGCACACTGGAGGCCGCCACTTCAGTCTATCCCGGGTACGACCGGAGAATTGAAATCACCGGCTCGAAGGAACTGTCAATCTTCGAGCACGACCGAATCATCGCTGCCGATCTAAAAACGCCGATACCCGGTTTTTTGCAAACGGCTGCGCAGGATACGAATCGAAGTTCGAGTTCACCGATCGTGTCGGATGTGAGCGGGCACAAACGCATCATCCAGGATTTTATTCAACGCTATCCAAACTAACGGCTCGCCTCGATGTGATGGTCGCGAGGCGGCAGACGAAGCGTAGTTCTGGTTCAGGCAATCTATGAATCATCGAGAAGCGGAATTCCCATTGACGTTCCGGCTTGAAATAGGCGATTGTTAGGTCCCACGTTAGTTGATCGAGTTCAGTCCCCGGTAGGCGCAGCTGTAGTCAACCCTTACTAAGTCGAGAACATTCCTATGCCCAAAACAGTCTACGCACTATCGCGCCGCGACTTTCTTCGCGGTCTGTCAATCACCGCAGCAGGTCTATCGCTTGGCCCAAAATACATCGCCGAGCTACTGGCCCAGAACAGTGGACGCGAAACTCGGCATCGCGATGCTGGGGCTTGGCGGTTATGCCACGAACCAGCTTGCGCCTGCCTTGAAAGAGGCAAAGCTGTGCCAACTCACCGCAGTCGTAACCGGTCATCCTGAGAAAGGTGAGAAGTGGGCCGCTGATTACAATCTCAAGAAAGAAAACATCTACAGCTACGAAACGTTCGATCGCATCGCTGACAACAAAGATGTTGACATCGTCTACGTGGTCACGCCTCCGGCACTTCACCCGGAATTCGTGGAACGTGCGGCAAAAGCGGGCAAGCATGTCATCTCGGAGAAGCCAATGGCCACGTCCGTGGCATGATTGCGACCGCATGATTGCTGCGTGCGCAGGAAAGCAAAAGTCCAACTCGGAGTCGGCTATCGAATGCATTACGATCTGTTCCGAAAAGAGTTGATGCGAATCGTAGCCGCGCAGTGAGTTTGGCCCGTTCATGAAGATGACCGGGACTTTTAGCTTTGTGATGAATCAACACCAGTGGCGCATCGAAAAGAAACTTGCCAGGTGGCGGAGCAATGATATGGATCTCGGTATCTACATCGTTCAAGCTGCGATGCAGGCAACAAACGCCGCGCCTGGTTTCAGTCACCGCCCATGAAGAACCAAAGCAGCGTCCGGATTTCTTCAACGAAACTAGAAGAAACACTGAAGTTCACATTGAACTTCGCCAACGGTGCGACGCTTGAAGGCACGACTAGCTTCAACGGAAACGGTAACAGCTTCCGAGCTGAAGGCAGCAAAGGCTGGTTTGAAATGAGTCGCGGCGCGTTTAGTTACAACGGCGCTGTCGGTGCGACGAGTAAGGGTCCGTTGAACTTCAAATGGATCAACCAGCAGACTGCGCAGATGGACGACTTCGCAGATTGTGTTCTGACTGGTCGTAAGACACCCGGTGCAGGTGAGATGGGTAAAACGCACATGCAGATCATTACCGCTGTGTACGAAGCCGCGAAAACTGGGAAGACGGTTAAGGTGAAGTACCTAAAGTCTTCTCTTTAGCAAAACGTTTCTACATCGCAAGCAATTGGTTTCGCGGCTTTGCCGCTTGCCGTGCGGAAAGCCTCCGGCTTTCCGGAAGACACTCAGAAAAGTTGAGGCTTCGCCTCGGCGGCGTAGCCGCCAAAGAGTCGTGAGCTCTGACGGAAAGCCGGAGGCTTTCCGCACGGAAGCGGCAAAAGCCGCAACCGATGCAGAAGTACCAGCCAGAGGACATTATTCAAGGAGCAACGAATGAGATCTCGAGTTGTCTCGGCACTAGTTCTTACCGCTGTCATTACCAGCACTCCATGTATTTCTTTTGCGCAATCGCCAAAGGAACCGACTGCAACTCTCGAACAAAACATCCGCGCAGAGCTTGGCTTCCTCGCCAGCGATGCGATGCAGGGTCGCGGTAGTGGCACTAACTTCGAGCGACTCGCCGCTGAATACATCGGATCACAGTTTCGACAGTTTGGTCTTGAGCCCGCCGGTGATGCCGACAACTCTGGTCAAAAGTTTTGTGCAACGCGTGGCAATGTCCGGTCGCCAAGTTCACCGAAGCCCCGACGCTTTACCGTCACCGCTGGCGCTGATGTGAAGAAGTGGCAGTTCGGCAAAGACTTTTAGGTTTCGTTTCTGAGATCACCAAGTTTGAGTGGCAACCTTCAAATCATCGAAGCCGGATGCTACACCCGCGAAAGGCGCGGTAGCCATCAGTCAAACTTCCCGAAGGGACGGACGCTCAAAAGCGACAAGACATCGTGCGCAAAGCCCGCGCGGCCCAGGCTGCCGGCGTTATCTTGCTCGAAACCGATGCGAACAAGAAAACACGTGAAGCAGGCAATGTTCGGCTGCCAAACCTACCAACACGCATTCAAGGTGAGGCGTGGCAGCGACTCGTCGTTTGCAGCGATCTCGCTAAGCAAAGAAGCGTTCGAGGCTGTTTCGGCAACTCCCGCTGGTGCTAAAGTCGAATTCGGCGGGCCAACGCAAAGTAGTGGAGACGCCAGCACGTGGAATGCTGTTGGCGTGCTTCGGGTTCTGATCCAACTGCGGCGAAGGAAGTCCTCATGCTGCAGCGCGCATCTCGGATCACCTTGGCATCAACGAAACAGCCGCGCGCCGGAACTGACGCAATCTTCAATGGCGCCGACGACGATGCGTCAGGTTGCGTTGCGGTGCTTGAGTTGGCACGCGCCTTAGCCTCCGGCAAACGGACCAAAGCGAACGATCTATTTCGTGTGCTTTGGTAGCGAAGAGCGTGGTGGGTTCGGCGCGCAATATTTTGTCGCGCATTCGCCGGTGCCACTTGAACAGATCGTCGCTGACGTTACGTTTGAGATGTTGGGAAGGCCGGATGCCAAGGGTGGCGGCGAACACGCTCTGGCTTAACTGGGCTATGAACGCTCAACGCTTGGTCCGGAGCTGGCTAAACAAGGCGCGGCGCTGGTTGCCCGATCCGCATCCCGAACAAGAACTTCTTCCAACGGTCCGACAACTACACGCTGGCACTTCGTGGGTTGTAGCTCACACGGTTTCGAGTTTCGGGTTGCACACGGACTATCACCGCGTGGGCGACGAAGTTTCGAAGGTCGACTTCCCTTTCATGACGCAATCAATCAGCTCGTTAATGAAGCTCAATTAGATGGTTGGCGGATTCTTCATTTAAGCCGGCATGGTTGCCAGGACAAGCTCCGACTAGATGACGAAACCCAAGTTCTTCAAAACACCCGCCGAATTTAGCGATTGGCTCTTGAAGAATCATGATTCGACGAGCGAGTTGTTAATTGGCTTCCACAAGAAAGACTCCGGCAAGAAGAGCATTACTTATCCTGAGGCACTGGACGAAGCACTGTGTTTCGGCTGGATAGATGGCGTGCGAAAAATCTGGACGAAACGAGTTACACGATTCGGTCTCTACACCACGAAAGCCGAAAAGTATCTGGAGCCTGGTAAACGTAAATCACGTCGCGCGATTGAAGAAGGAAGGCCGAATGCAGCCTTCCAGGATTAGCGGCGTTTGCTCTGCGCGAAGACAAACGAACCGGCATTTATTCATTTGAGAACAGACCGAAGGAGTTGTCGCCGGAGTATCAGAAAAAGTTCAAAGCGAACAAGAAGGCATGGAGTTTTTCAACACTCAACCACCTTACGTCACGAAGACGTCGGCCTTCTACGTGATGAGCGCGAAGAACGAAGAGACGCGTCTTCGCCGACTTGATCGATTGATTGACGCATCCGCCAAAGGTGAACGGCTAGGGGCATGCTGGCCGCGAAGCCCGTGAAAGCCGGCGAAGCGGGCGAAAGCAGCAAAGCGGGGTGGAGCGAGGCTTGCGAGCGGGAACCCCGTGACCGAGATTCAAGTAATCATCGTCAGCCCGCGAAGCCGCGCGCGACAGTCCATGGGTGACACTCGTTCCGTCGCCCGCTTCGCGGAGCGCTTTCAACCCATTAACCCGTTACCCGGGGTTTCGCTCGCAAAGCCTCGTCTCCACCCCACAGGCTTTATGCTCTCGCTCGCGCTTCGCGGGCTACAGGAAATCGCTCATACAGAGAACTAGATCAAATCGAAAGACTTCCCCAAGGAGTCGAAGAATGGTTCACTACACAACATCGAGATCAATTGTGTTCTTCAGTTTGCTTTGTCTGCTTTTGGCGGCGCGGTGTAACTTCCGCACAAACGCCCGCACCAAGTCCGTCGCCAGCCTTCGACAACTACGTTCCCGGCCCGGATTCCAAGCCACAACCTGACGTTCCCAAGGGCGAGATCATCAAACTCAGTTTCGACAAGTCGAAGATTTTTCCCGACACGGTTCGCGACTATTGGATTTACGTCCCGGCTCAATACAAATCTGACAAGCCTGCTTGTGTCTTCGTCATGCAAGACGGGATTCGCTTCGAAGCGCCAACCGTCTTCGACAATCTAATCAATAAGAACAGAGATACCGATTACGATCGGCGTATTCGTCGCACCAGGCGCTGTCAAAACTCCGAATGCTGCTGTCGCTCTCGATCGTTTCAACCGGAGCTTTTGGATACGACGGACTCGGCGACGCATACGCTCGCTTCCTCCTCGAAGAATTGTTACCGGAAGTCGAAACGAAGAAGACTGCTGACGGCCGCGCGATTCACCTTTCGCATGAAGGTAACGACCGTGCGATCGGTGGTGGATCTAGTGGAGCAATTGCCGCGTTCACTGCCGCATGGGAACGACCGGATGCGTTCTCTCGCGTCTTCAGTTCGATCGGAACGTTTGTAGATCTGCGCGGCGGTATGCGCTATCCAGCGCTGATTCGTAAGTTCGAGCCAAAACCCATCCGTATCTATCTTCAGGATGGCTCCAACGATCTCAACATCTACGGCGGCGATTGGTGGATGGCCAATCAAACCATGGAGCGCGGCGTTCATATTTGCCGGCTATGGAAGCTGAGCATGCCTGTGGGAGATGGTGGACACACCGGCAAGCACGCAACATTGATTTTTCCCGATGCTCTTCGTTGGCTTTGGAAAGATTGAGCCAAACTACGTGTGTGGTAACGGCCCCGCAAAGATACCGACGCTCAACGATATTCTGTTGCCTGGTGAAGGCTGGCAACTCGTTTCTGAGAAGTGCACAAATTCCACCGAGGGCCCGGCGGTGAATGCCACAGGGTGAACTGTTCTTTAATGACGTGAGCGACAATAAGGGTTTCAAAGTGAGCCTCGATAATAAAGTGACTCAGATTGTCGCTGATTCGAAACGAAGTAATGGACAAGCGTTTGGACCCGACGGTCGACTCTACGTGGTTCAGAGTGGTGATCAGAAAGTGATCGCGTACGACCGTGACGGGAAGGTCTCAGTGATTGCTGATGGGTTTGTAGGTAATGACATTGTCGTTGCCAGTAATGGAAACATCTACGTGACCAACCCGCCGGCTGATAGTGAAACGCACTAAGCAAGATCCCGGTTAATCAAACCAACCGGAGAGAAGACGGTGGTTGATACTGGTTTGAAGTACACGAATGGAATCACTTTGAGTCCTGACCAAACGCTGCTCTATGTCGCTGACTATCGATCACATTGGATCTACAGCTACGTAATCAAGCCGGATGGAACGTTGCAGTCCAAAGCAAGGTTCTACTGGATCCTGGTTCCAGATACTGGCGACCAGGCAAATTCAGATGGCATGCACGTTGACGTTGACGGAAGACTCTACGTCGCGACGTCGATGGGAATTCAAGTCTGCGACCAGGCGGGCCGAGTGCAGTGCATCATTCCACACCAAACAAGCGGGTGTCGAATCTTGCGTTTGGGCGAACACTTCGATACGCTGTTCGCGACGTGCGGCGACAAAGTCTACAAGCCGAAAGATGAAAGTGAAGGGCGCCCAGGCGTGGGACAAGCCTGTGAAGCGCGGCAGCGCCGGGCTGTAAGAACCAGGAGGCAGTGGCGGGAGGCACAGGAGCAGGGGGGGCCGCCGATCCTTCGGCCAGCGGCATTCCGTGCGGCGGCTCTTGCCGCACTTCCCACCGGCGGAAAAGCCTCCGGCTTTCCGGGCTGTCGGTGCTCTCTGATTTGTGCGGCTACGCCGCGTGAGGCGAAGCCTCAGCAAACTATTTGCTGACGACGGAAAGCCAGAGGCTTTCCGCACGGATTGCGGCAAAGCCGCCGCGCTGCATCTCCTGCTCCTGCACCTTCTGCCTCCTGCTAAGGTCCCTTCCAGTGTTAGAATCCCAAGGTTTTGAATTCCGCCATATCCTTCCAGGGAATATTTAATGAAACGAACGATCTCGTAGCCCTCTGCATATTGCTGGCGGGCAGCGTCTATCCGCACTGTCTCAACAACAACCTAAACTCAAGCCCGCCACCTTGCATCCCCAGATGATGTGATTAAGGTTGAAACGAACCTCAGTGCAAAAACGAGCATCACAGTGTTCGACTAAGCAAGGAACGCTTTGTTGAGTGGGCTCCGTCCCTGAAAGACTTCGAATTGCGAATCGAGCGGTAAGACCAACGTCAATCTCTTTCCTGGAGTCGCGTGACGGCGGGAACTGCCGCAGAGAGATCACAATACGAAGCTCTCCGAAAGGGAAAGACAGCTTTAGCGGCGGCGACACCCGTAAACAATGCAGAAATAGTTGGGCGCACGATCATTCCGGTCTCTTCATTGACGATCTACACCTCTCCGCTAGTAGCGCAGTGAAGACGCGCGCCAGACGATTACAACGACTTTGTTACAAATCAGATGGCGCCTAACGACTACTCGTGGCGGTTTGCGCACCAGCGTCAGGACAAATTGGTTTCTTACAGCAATCCACTGACAACAAAGCCGTCCTGCTGGCGGTCGTCGGTCCGTCTCAACCATAAGCCTCACGTGGCACACGACACCGAGTCGATATCGTGATGACTGAATAAAGCAATACGTAACTGAACGAAGTACAA
>ERZ1370068.5050-contig-409_pt1 | contig 28877 bp, 49 predicted proteins | sample MGYA00561227_ERZ1370068 | MGnify/ENA primary metagenome ERZ1370068 (study PRJEB38410, sample SAMEA6850437) | metagenome | study: Metagenomic assessment of the ecological functions of the soil: analysis of the soil microbiota associated with the...
TTATTACGTATTGCTGTCAGAATCTTAATGAGCACGAACGGCTTCTCCGCAGTAGCCGGCTGCGGATTAGGTCAACAGCCACCGAAGACATCACACAACCGCAGTGAGACGATGACCATTCCCGCGGACGCGACTGACGGCGGCGCATTTCCGCAACGGCCCGCAAGGCGCGCGTTACGTATTCGATCCGGACGTGCCGTTCGGCCTGCCGTTCCGGCCGACGCCGTTCACCGCGACCTTCGCCTGTCCGGTGATTACAGACACGCCGTTCACGATCACGCTGCCGATCCAGGCGCGATCCGGAGACCGACATTTTCAGCGGCGAGAAAGCGATCCGAGATTCACGTCGTGCCTGCGTTCGCGATGACGACGACGCCGGAGATCGTTGTCGGTCCCGACGTGCAGCGCCGGCACAGACGAAAGACGTGCGCGTCACGGTGACGAATCACTCGAAGGGCGCGGCGAAGGCCGATGTGGCGCTCCGACGTGCCGCAAGGATGGCGCGGACGCCGGCGACGCAGCCGGTCAGCTTCTACCCGTGAAGACGAGCAGATGACGGTGCGCTTCGCGCTGCAGCCGCCCGCGGCCGCGGACGCTCGCCGCCGCCGCGATGAAACCACGGTGGCAACCAGTTCGTCGGTCAAGGCGCGTCGTCACCGCCGGACGGCCAGACGTCACGCGCAGGGCTACCAGGTCGTCGAATATCCGCACACCACCCGTCGTCACGTGCTCGTCGATCCGGCAGGTCGCGGTGAAGGCGCTCGACGTCAGCGTGAAGCCGAACCTGACGCGTCGGCTACGTGATGGGCGTGGGCGATGAAGTGCCGGCGGCGCTCGAGCAACTCGGCGTGAAGCTGTCGATGATCACGCCCGACGAGCTGGCGTGGGGCGATCTGTCGAGATTACGGCGTGATCATGACCGGCGTGCGCGCCTACGAGCGCCGCGCCGATCTGCGCGCCTACAACCAGCGGCTGCTCGATTACGCGAAAGCCGGCGGCACGGTGATCGTTCAATACAACAAGTTCGGAGTTCAACGACGCGCAGTACGGCCCGTATTCCGCCAAGGTCGGCCGCGAGCGCGTCGACCGACGAGAACGCGGAAATGAAGCTGCCTCGATCCGGCTCATCCGGTGTTCAACACGCCCAACACGCATCGGCCGCGCTGACTGGGCGAACTGGGTGCAGGAGCGAGGCCTCTATTTCCTCGACGAGGCGGGCCGCGATCCGCAATACAAGGACCTGATCGAATTCACCGAGCCGTTCCCCTATAACCAGGGCACCAAGCGCGGCGCGCTGGTCGAGGCGCAAGGTCGGGCAGGGCCGGTGGCTGTACGTTGGGCTTAGGATTGTGGCGCCAGCTCCCCGCAGGCACGGACGGTGCATTACCGTCTGATGGCGAATCTGCTGAGCCTGCAGTAACGACGTCTCGCGCTTTTTGCACTACTTTGGAGTTAAACCCATGCGAGGCGCTCCGGTCTAAGCTTTACTGGCCGGACGCGCGCATCCCTTCCCGGCGATAACGGATCTGTATGCTTGAACACATACTTCGGCGTATGGGATTCGGCGCGCAGTCCAGCCGAGCTCGCCGCCTGGGCCGGCATGCCGATCGACGCGGTCATCGATCGGCTGCTCAACTACGAGTCGCCTCGACCGATCACGACTCGAAGATCGGCCTGCCTGAATACGTCGGCATCACGACCGCCGCCGGCCAGCCGTTTTCACGCGAACACGCTGATCAACGACGCGCGGCAGCGCTGGCTGTTCCGCATGATCCATCTCGCAGCGGCCGCTCGAAGAGAAGATGGCGCTGTTCTGGCACAACCACTTCGCGACCGCCTACAGCAAGATCGCGGGCGCGGTCGGCCAGGAGCGCGCGACGCGCATGATGGACAACGATCCGAACGAGCCTCGGCCGGCAGCGAGCCGGGACAGATCCAGAAGCTGCGCCAGTTCGCGACCGGCAGCTTCCCGACGATGCTGCTGGCGATGGCGAAAGATCCCGCGATGGTCTACTGGCTCGACAGCCAGCTGAACACGCGCACGCGGCCGCAGGAAAACTTCGGCCGCGAGATCATGGAGCTGTTCAGCCTCGGCATCGGCAACTACACCGAGCAGGACGTCTACGCCGCGGCGCGCGTGTTCACCGGCTTCAACTGGCAGATCGATCGGCGATCGCGCCAGCACCACCGCAGAGCTACTACTCCGTTCGTGCTACCGACCAGCCGATCACGACACCAACGCGCAAGGAGTTCACCTTCGCGATCTATCCGGACGGCGGCAAAGCGTGATTCCGGCGCGCGCGGCCGCCAACGGCGAGCAGGACGCCGCTCGACTTCGTCTTCGCGGTGGCGCGTCATCCGGCGACGGCGCTGGCGCCTGGCGACGCGCCTCTACAAGTTCTTCGTCAACGAGACCGACGGAGCCCGATCAAGCGTTCATCATCGACGCTGGTCGAACGCGCTACCTGGGCAACAACTACAACATCAAGGCCGATGCTGCGGACGCTGTTCTACTCGCCGCAGTTCCGCGACCCGGCGAACTTCTACCAGCGCTATTCGTGGCCGGCCGAGTTCGTGGTCCGCGCGATCAAGGAAACCGGCTGGACCGGCTTCTCGGTCGAGATAGCGCCATCACGCCGATGACCAACATGGGCCAGCAGCTGTACGAGCCGCCCGACGTGAACGGCTGGGAGCTCGGACCCGGCGTGGATCTCGACCTCGTCGATGCTGGCGCGCATGAACTTCGCGTCGACGCTCGCTGCGAACCAGCGCTTCAACCTCGCGCGCGACGCGCAGCCGTACCGCCAAACGCCTGAACGCGTGCTCGAGTACTGCGCTGTCGCGCTTCCGCACGCATGGGTTTTGCGACGACGCAGACCAACGTCGATGATCGAGTACCTGCGATCCGACGGCGTGGACCGGCTCCGACGCGCAGCTGCAGCAACGTGTTCCCGGCCTGACCCGGCTGATCGTCGGCTCCGGCGAATATCAGTTCGATTTAGGAGCCGCCATGAATTTCTCACGACGACAATTCGTCAAGGGCGGCGTCACGGCGTTCACGTTTCGGCTTCGCGGCGCCGCAGGTGCTGTGCGACATCGCGTTCGCGCAGGGCGTGCCGTCGCGCAACCTCGTGGTCGTGTATCTGAGCGGCGGCAACGACTCGCTCGAGCACGGTGATTCCGTATCGCGATCCGTTCTACGCGAGCCGGCGTCCGACGCTCGCGATTCCCGCCGGCAACGTGCTGCAGATCGGCACCGACTCGTCGGACGTCGAGCTCGGGCTTGCATCCGCGGCTGACCGGCCTCAAGTCGATCTTCGACGCGGGCCGCCTCGCGATCGTGCAGCGCACCGGCTACGCGAACCAGAGCCGATCGCACTTCACCGGCTTCGACATCTGGGGCACGGCGAGCACCACCAACACGTCCGGGCACGGGCTGGCTCGGCCGCTATCTCGATCTGCTGCCGCCGCCGATCGATCCGCTGGTCGCGCTGGAACACCGTGCGCGAAACGCCGCGGCCGCTGATGGCGCGCATCGGTCGGCGTGCCGGCGATCACGAGCCCGGCGACCTACGCGTTCTCGAGCCCGAACACCGGCGCCGAAGCGACCTTCGAGCGCACGGCGCAGACGCGCATCTCGTCGCACCTTCCCGTCGATCGTCCGCACCTGGCGTTCGTGAACTCGACGACGCAGGCGGCGCTGGGCACGCTCGATCGCGTGGCGACGGTGGCGACGTATCGTCCGGCGCGTGACCTATCCGAACAACGGCTTCGCGCCAGGCGCTGCACCGCGGTGGCCGGCGCGATGAACAAGCAGATCGGCACGAAGGTGTTCTGGGTGCAGACCGGCGGCTTCGACACGCACGCGAACCAGGGCGCGAACGCAGGGCGCCTACGTCAACCTGATGGCGACGCTCGGCGACGGACTGAAGGCGTTCTACGACGACCTGAGCGCGCAGGGCATGCTGAACAACACCGTCGTGCTGGTCTACTCGGAGTTCGGACGCCGCATCACCGAGAACGGCAGCCACGGGCACCGATCACGGCGCCGGCGCGAACATGATGGTGCTCGGCGGCCTGGTGCGCGGCGGCATCTACGGCACGGCGCCGAACCTCAACATGGATCCGGCCAACCCGACGCTCGAGAACAGCCAACGGCGACGTGAAGTGGGAGACCGACTTCCGCACGCGTCTACGCGAAGATCCTCGACAGCTGGCTGGGATCGAACTCGGTGACGATTCTCGGCGCCGACTATCGAGCCGGCGCCCCGAACGATCTTGTAGGCCTGAGCCTCGGAGACAATCCAGGACCCAAGTAGCCAAGGACCTAGCTCCAAGCCTGATCATTCTCGGCATATTTCGACAGCGTTGCCTTCCACGCATTCGCTGCGTCCGGTCGAGCCGCCCATGCCGTCGAACACAATCTGACTCGGTGCGGTAGGCCGTGCCGTAGAAGCGTTCGTTGGCGTCGCGATCCTGGTTGATCGTCGATCCGTTCAGCGTCACGCCCGCAAACAGTCCGCGCGTGCGTGAGTAACTGAGGATCTGCGCGCGCATCTGGATGTCGGTCGCGGCGCTCGCGTCGCGGCCCACCGGCCCCGCGGCCACGCTGGCATCCGCGCCGACCTTGAACTGGTTCTTCACGAGCTGCTCGAGGCCGCGCTGGTTGTTGACGACGAGCACGAGATCGATCGCCTGCACGCCGATCTGCGCGCCGATGCTGCCGCCGTTGATGGTGAGAAACGCCGGATTCGACCAGCCGCCGTTCTTCTTGTCGCGCACGCTGAGCACGCCGCGGCCGTGCTGGCCGCCGATGCCGAGGCCGGCCTTGAGCAGCGAGGGAAACACCGCGATCGCTTCCGCCTTCTCCATGACCGATCGCGGCACCGCCTTGTCGGCGGCCGCCATGATCTCGTCGAGGACGCTCAGCGCCTCGTTGACGCGTTTCAACTCCTCATCCGATTTCTGCGCGCGGAGCGGACTGGCGATCGCCGCAATGGCGAAAACGATTGCGAGAACAGGGGGCGTGCGTCTCTTCATGATGTGCTGTCCTGTTGTGATCATAGGTTGAGACTGGCAAGCGCCGGCTCGAGGGTGCGGTGCGTAAAGCGAAATCCAAGCTCCTCCGCGCGGGCCGGAAGAACGCGTTGACCATGGATGAGCATCGACGCCATTTCTCCCAGCGCCGCGTGCAACACGAATGCCGGAGTAAACAGAATCGCGGGGCGATGCAGGACGCGGCCGAGCGTGTGCGTGAACGTGCGGTTGGTGACGGGCCCTGGCGCAGCGGCGTTGAACACGCCGGCGGCGCGATCGCTTCTGATCAGCCACGACATCATCGCCGTCCAGTCGTCGATGTGCATCCACGGCATGAATTGATCGCCCGGCCCGAGCGTTGCGCCGAGGCCGAGCTTGAACGGCAGCAACATCTTGCCGAGCGCGCCGCCATCGCCATCGAGCGGCAGGCCGGTGCGAACGATCGCGACTGCGCGTTGATGCTGACTCGACCATGCGTGCTTCCTCTTCCCATTCGACGCACAGCCGCGCCAGAAAGTCCGAACCTGGCGGAGTTGATTCGGTGACGGGCTCGTCGCCGTCGCGCGACCGTAGTAACCGACGCCGGATTGGCTGATGAACACTCGCGGCGGATGCGTGCACGCCGCGATCGCGCGCGCCAGTGTGCGCGTGGAAAGGATGCGGCTGTTCGCGATGGCCGCCTTCTTCGCGGCGGTCCATCGGATGGCCGGCGACGTTCTCTCCGGCCAGGTTCACGATTGCGTCCACGCCGTCGATATGGCGCGGCAGGTCGCCGGCGCCGCCGTTGCAGGTTCCCACGCGAGCTCATTCGCGCCCGAGGGCGCCTCGAGAGCGTGATGGCCTTATGGCCCTCACTTTCGAGCCGCCTGGCCAGTTTCCGGCCCAAAAACCCCGAACCACCGGCAAGAACGATGGTCACCTGGTCGACTCCCCGATTACTAATCGCCATCGGTTGAGAGCATTAATACTTCCTTTGGGCGACAAAAGTCTGCTCAGCGGAGCTAAATGTCTCTGGGCATTCTGGGTTTTCGCCGGATCGCGCCCAATTTCGTGCGTATGCCCATAGGCTGGCGTCCGAAACCGCCCCAAAGATCGGCCCAGCTGTTGCTCTGAGTGGCATTCGCTCCATGTTTCTCGAACCAAAAGATTGACGCCGGGGGACGCTCCAGCTCCGTCCCCGGTGCTCGTCGCCGGTCCTTCCGGCCGTCTGCGTGAGCTCGACGCCATTCGGGGACTCGCGGCGATCACGGTGATGCTCTCTCATTTCACCATTCGCTACGACGAGATCTATGGCCACCTGCCTGGCGTTCCCGTTTTCAGTCCCGCCCGGCTCGTATTTGCTGCTCTTCATGATCACCGGCTTCGCCATCGCGTTGACGCTGGAGAAGCGTCGAGCCTCGGCCAGTTCGTCATGGCGAGAGCAAGCCGCCTGTATCCTGCGTCGCTGGGTCGCAGTGATGTGTGACGTTCGAGGTCGTCACCCGGTTCGGGCTGCCCGGACGGGAGGTCAGCGCGAAAGCAGCGCTGGTCAACTTTACGATGATGCAGCACTACTTCGGTGTCGCCAACGTGGACGGCGCCTACTGGTCGCTCGTTCTCCAGATCAATTTCTATATTGCGGTCAGCGTGTTGATCCTGTTTCGTTCGCGCCTGACGATGTTTCGTTTCGCCGGCGCATGGTTGGCGGCGCTCTTCTCGCTACGCGGCTTCCACGCGCTGGGCTACTTCGATTCCAACCGCAATCGAGACGGTAGCGATCACCGATTACGGACATTTGCTCATTGCGGGCGTGACGTTCTATGCGCTGCGGAGCCAACCCGCAGTCGCGCGTCAAGGGTCTGGTCCTGATTGCCGGGTGCTTGCTCTATGCCTCCCTGTTTCAGGACGTGACGGAACTGCCCGTGACGTTTCTCTTCTTTGGCTTGATGTATCTGGTAGCTGCAGAATCGGCTTCGATGGCTGGCTGCCCGGCCGTTGGACGGGCTCGGCGCGATTTCATGCTCGCTTTATCTGGTGCATCAGAACATCGGCTTTGTGATCATGCGGGAAGCGTATGAGCACGGCGTGAAGTCGCCCGCCATTGCCATCGCAGCGGCGATTGCCGTTTCGATGACGCCTCGCGACGATCATTACCTACGGCATCGCGCAGCCGATGGTCAGCTTGATTCGCGAGCCTTCGCAGGGCGTCGCCTCGCTCGTCGCGCGATTTGTCCGACGTTCACGTGGTGGTTCGAGCGAGCTGATCCTTCAGATCCTGAAGGATTGACAAATCGTTGCGTTAGTTGTTAACTAACCGGTTAGTTAACGATGACGCCAGTCAGCAAGAACACCGCGCACCACCGTTTCGACCCGGGATTGCCGTGTTTGATTCGCGCCGCCTCGCTCTTTGCCAAGGGCGGATTCGACGGCGTGAGCGTGGATGACATCGCGCGCGACGCCGGCGTCAACAAGGCGATGATCTACTACCACTTCGCCGACAAGCTCGCGCTGTATCGCGCCGTTCGTCGCCGACGGCCTCCAGCCGCATGGGCGCAACCGTCGATGCGCATCGCTGCCGCCAACGACGCGCCCGCCGACCAAGCTCGATCGCTTCATCGACGCCTTCGTGCGCATGACGGAGACGCGGCCCTGGATGCCGGCGCTGATGCTGCGCGAAATCGCCGAAGGCGCGCCGCGCCTCGACGTCGACGACGATGGCGCACATGCGCGTCGTGATCGCGAGCTTCGCCGCGATTCTCGAAGCAGGGGCAGGAGAGCGGCGCGTTCCGCCGCATCCATCCGATCCTCGCCTACGAATCGGTGATCGGACCGATCATCATCAACGCCGCCCGCGAGCGCGTCGCCGCGCAAACCGCGCGCAAGATACGACGACTTTCCCATGCTCGTCGCCATCACGCACGACGAAGTCATCGCCCACGGACAGGAAACCGCCAGAAGGATGCTCGCGCTCCATGAAGACGACTCAATCCTTAGCTCTGTCGCTGCTCGTCACCGTCGCCTGTTCGAAGGAAGCGCCGAGCGATCGGCTGCGCGTCTCGGGACACGTCGAGGCGACGGAAACGCGGCTCGCTCCGGAAGCCGGCGGACGCGATCCTCACGCTGACGGTGAAGGAAGGCGATCGCGTGCAGCCGGGGCAGATCGTGCTCGACGCTCGACACGCGAGACACGCGCAGCTGGCGATCGATCGCGCGAAGGCGGAGCAGGCCGCCGCCGCAGCGCAGCTGCGGCTCGTGCAGGCCGGCGCGCGCGTCGAGGACATCCGGCAGGCGCAGTCGCAGATCGACACCGCGCGCGTCGGAAGCCGCCGCGGCACGAGCGGAGTTGCAGGCGGCCGAGCAGGATCTCGAACGCTTCGACACGCTGCTCAAGAACAACTCCGGATCGCGCAAGCAGCGGACGATGCGGCGACGAGGCGCGACGTGGCGAGGGATCGCGTCGCCGCAGGCGGAAAGCCGCGTCGAGACCGCCGACGAGACGCTGGCCAAGCTCCGCGCCGGAGCGCCGGCCCGAAGAAATCGACGCCGCCCGCGCCCGCGTCGACGCGGTCGTCGGCGCAGATCGCGTCGCTCGAAAAAGGGCTTGAGCGATGCCACGCTGAAGTCGCTCGGTGACCGGTCTCGTCACGGAGAAGCTCGTCGAGGTCGGCGAAATGATCGCGCCCGCGCGCGCCCGCGCTCGTCGTCGTCGACCTCGATCACGCGTGGGCCGACGTGTTCGTGCCCGAGCCCACCGTGCCGCAGATCAAGATCGGCCAGCCGGCGACGGTCTTCACCGATGCCGGCGGCGCCGGTGCTCACCGGAACGATCTCCTACATCTCGCCGAAGGCGGAGTTCACGCCGCGCAACGTGCAGACCGCCGAGGAGCGATCGAAGCTCGTGTACCGCGTGCGCATCACCGTGGACAACAAGGAAGGCGTGCTGAAGCAGGGCATGCCGGTCGAAGCGGAGATTCCGTTGGCGCAGGCGGCACTCGAAGCCGCTGAATCATGGCCGCCATCGAGTTCCAGAACGTCGTCAAGCGCTACGGCAAGGTCGACGCGCTGCGCGACGTGACGCTTCAGCGTCGAGCGCGGGCGAGATGTTCGGGCTGATCGGCCCGGACGGCGCCGGCAAGACGACGTCGATCCGCGCGATCTGCGGGTTGCTGCACGTGGACGGCGGCACGATTCGCGTGCTCGGCACGCGATCCGGTGAAGCGAGCATCGCGACGTCACCGGCGCGGTCGGCTACCTGTCGCAGCGCTTCTGCGCTCTACGGCGACCTCAGCATCGACGAGAACATCGCGTTCTTCGCCGAGATTCACGGCGTCGCGCGACTATCACGCGCCGCCGCGATCGGCTGCTCGAGATGACGCAGCTCACGCAGTTTCGCAGCCGGCTCGCCGATCAGCTGTCCGGCGGCATGAAGCAGAAGCTCGCGCTCGCCTGCACGCTGGTTCACGAGCCGCAGGCTGATCGTGCTCGACGAGCCGACCACCGGCGTCGATCCGGTGTCGCGCCGCGAATTCTGGAAGCTGCTGTCGCAGTTCCTCGCCGCAGGGCATCACCATCCTGATGTCGACGCCGTATCTCGACGAGGCCGAGCGCTGCTCACGGATCGCGCTGCTCCACGAGGGCAGGCTGCTCGCCCTCGATCAGCCGGGCCGGCTGCGCGCCGGCCTGACCGGCACGCTCTTCGAGGTCGTCGTGCCGTCGCCGCGCGAAGCGCTCGAGCAGCTGGCGTCGCAGCGCGACATCGCCAGCGCGCAGGTCTTTGGCGATCGCCTTCACGTCTGGATCGATCGTCCGGATCGGCAGGCGGCTGAAGACATCCTGAACAACGCCACGAAGGCGCGCGGGACTCACCGCCGCCCACACATCCGTCCCATCGTCCCCTCGCTCGAAGACGTTTTCATCGCCAGGCTTGCGTCATGACACGCATCACTCTCGTTCTGATCGTCTCCTCCTCGCTGGTCGTCTCCGGACGCCGCGCTTCGCGCAGTCGCCGATTCGGCTTTCGCTTGCTGACGCGATCGCGCGCGGACTTGCCAACAGCCATCGGCTTGCCGAGGGCGCGCAGAGCGGCAAGGCGCGAAGGCCGCGGCCACACCGCCGACCTTGGCGACAAGCCGACGTTCAACGCGAACGCGGGCTACTCACGGACGAATCATGTCCTGAACTTTCGGTTTTCCACGACCCGACGGCAAGATCGTGATCGTATTCCCCGATATTCCAGACAACTTCACAACGCGCCGTGTCGTTTCAATGGCCGATCTACACGTCGGGCCGAAGTGATGCGCTCGAACGGGCGGCGACCGCCGAAGCCCAGGCCGCCGGTGCCGACATCGAGACGGCGCGAGCCGATCTGCGTCTCGAGATCGTTCGCGCCTATTGGGCGCGCGGTGACCGCGCGGGAAGCTGAACGGCGTCCTCGAAGAGTCGACCGCGCGCGCGGAAGCGCAGGTGACCGATGCGAAGCAATCGCTTCGACGTTGGATCTGATTCCACCGAACGAGGTGTCGAGCGCTCGAAGCGCAGCGCTCCGCGAGCGCGCGCAGTTGATCGAGGCCACCAATATCCGCGAGCGCGCGCGATCGAGCTGCGGCGATTGATCGGCGTGCCGCACGAATACGGTGATCGAGCTCACCGACAGCCTCGGAGGCGCCTCGCGCCAGCGCCGGCCCCAACCGGCCAGGTGTCCGACGTCGTCAGAGCAGGCGCTCGAGGCGAGATCGGAACAGAAAGGCGCTCTCGTTTCGCCTCGGTGGTGCGGAAGAACGGCAGAAGGCCGCATTGACGACGAGGAAGCCGACCGTCGCATTTGCCGGCGGCTTCGACTACGCGAAGCCGAATCGACGCATTTTCCCGATCACGAACATGTGGGATGAGTCCTGGGATGTCGGCGTCAACCTCAACTGGAACTTCTACGACTTTGGCCGGGCGAAGTCGCAGTCCGCCGAGGCCGCCGCGATCGTGACCGCGACGCGCGAGCGCATCGCGGAGTTCGATTCCGATGGTGTCCGCGGATGTGCGGCAGCGGCTGCTCGATCTCGAATCGAGCCAGGCCGATGGTCGCGCCGCGACTGATGCGCGTCAGGAGCGCGGCCGAAGCCCGTCGCGTGGTGACGGATCGTTTCGCGCGCCGGCGTCGCGACCAGCACCGACGTTCTGGTTGCGCAGGTGGCGCTGCTCGAAGCGAGCTGGTGCGCACGCGCGCGCTCGCCAACGTGCGTCTTGCCGAAGCGCGACTCGAGCGCACGCTGAAGCAGCCGTGAGCCAGTCTGCTGTGCCGTCTGACGTGGCCGCGATCGACGTGTCGCGGGCTGACGCGCCGCTTCGGCGCGTTCGTGGCCGTCGACGATCTGTCGTTCTCCGTGAAGCAGGGCGAGATCTTCGGCTTCCTCGGCGCCAACGGCGCCGGCAAGTCGACGACGATCCGCATGCTGTGCGGGCTTGCTGAAGCCGACGAGCGGCACCGCCCTGGTCGGCGGCATCGATGTCAGCCGCGATCCCGAAGGCGTGAAGCGCGCGCATCGGCTACATGTCGCAGAAGTTCTCGCTCTACGAGGCGCTGACGGTCGATCAGAACATCGCGTTCTTCGGCGGCATCTACGGCCTCGCCGGCGAACGCGTTCGCGGCGCGGCGCAAGTTCGTGCTCGAGATGGCCGGGCTCGAGGGCCGCGAGGACACGCTGACGCGCGAGCTGCCCGGCGGATGGCGGCAGCGGCTCGCGCTCGGCTGCGCGATCCTTCACGAGCCGACGATCGTGTTTCTCGACGAGCCGACCGGCGGCGTCGATCCGCTGTCGCGCCGCCGCTTCTGGGACCTGATCGGCGACCTGTCGCGGCAGGGCGTCACGGTGCTGGTGACCACGCATTACCTGGACGAGGCGGAGCACTGCCATCGCATCGCGATCATCCAGGCGGGCAAGCTCGCCGCGCTGGGCACCGCCACCGAACTGAAGCAGGTCTTCTCGTCGCGGCCGATCGTCGAGATCAACGCGTCGCAGCCGGTGAAGGCGATGGCGATCCTCGACAAGAACGCCAACGTCGAGAAGACCAGCCTCTTCGGCACCGCGGTTCACGCCGTGCTGAGGACGCGCTCGACCGATCCGTCGGTGCTGGCCGAGCGCGTTGAGAGCTGAAGGCATCGACGTCTCGCTCGATCGGCGCGGTGTCGCCGTCGCTCGAAGACGTGTTCTCCTGACGTCGTCGAGACGCGTGGGAGCGGCGTGATGCGAAGACCCTGGCGGTGGCATCGAAGGAGCTGCGGCAGATCCTGCGGCGACCGCCGATCGCTGCTTGCATCCTGCTGTTCGTGCCGGCGTTCTTCCTGCTGCTCTACGGCTACGCGCTGAACTTCGACATTCGCAACGTCAAGCTGGCCGTGCAGGACAAGGATCGCAGCACGCAGAGCCGCGAGCTCGTGTCGTCGTTCGTCAACTCCGGCTACTTTCGCCTGGTCGGTTACGTCGATTCGCCCGACGGAGCTCGATCGACTCGTCGATGAAGGCCAGGCGTGCGCGCCATCCTTCTCGATACCCGCCGGCTTCGAACGCGATCTGTCGATCGCGACAGCCGGTGACGGTGCAGGTGATCATCGACGGCGACAACGCCAACACCGCGTCGACCGTCGATGGGCTACGCGCGGATCGCTGATCGGCGAGTACAGCTCGGCGCAGTTGCAGCGTTCATGCGAGCGCTCGGCGCACGGCTGCCCGATTCCTGGTCATCGGCATCGAGCCGCGCATCTGGGTACAACCCGCAGCTTCGCAGCACGCTGTTCCTGGTGCCCGGGCTGATCGCCTACATCTCGATGATCACCGCCGTCGTGTCGACGGCCGCTGTCGGTCGTGCGCGAGAAGGAGCGCGGCACGCATGGAGCAGGTGCGGATGGCGCCGCTCAGCCCGCTGCCGTACATCATCGGCAAGACGCTGCCGTATCTGCGTGATCTCGTTCGTGTCGGCGCTCCTCGTGATCCTTGTCGGCGATGCTGCTGTTCGATCTGCCGATGCGCGGCTCGTGGCCGCTGCTGTGCCTGCGATCGGTGCTGTTCCTGGTCGGCGCGCAGGCGCAGGGCTGCTGATCTCGACCGATCGCCGAAACCCAGCAGGTGGCCTTCCAGGTGGCGCCTGCTGTCATCGTCTCCTGCCGACGATGATCCTGTCGGGATTCATCTTCCCGATTACCAGCATGCCGATCGGTGGTGCAGTGGATCACACGCATCGTCGCCGGCGCGGTAGCTCTTCTGGTCGCCTGCGATCGTGCGTGCTGAAGGGCGCGGATCATCGCTGGCCTTCTGGCAGGAGCTGGTGCGCGCTCGCGATCTTCGCCACCGTCGCCTGGCCACGCGTCATTCCGGTTGCGAGGCGTCACGAGCCATAGAAGGCATGAGAAGGCGCAGACCATGAAACGTGTTCTGCATCGCGAAGAAGGAACTGCTGGAGCTGCGCAGGGATCCGCGGCTCTTCGGCGTCGTCATCCTCGCGCCGATCATCCAGCTCAACGTGCCTCGGCTACGCGGCGACCACCGACGTGTAAGGACATCCCGATCGCGATCGTCGACGCCGATCGATCGACGGCCAGCCGGTGAGCTCGTGCATCGCTTCGAAGCCTCGGCGAACTTTCAGATCCGTGGCGATGCCGGGATCGAACCAGACGAGATCAGATTCGTATCTCGACTCGCGGCGAGGCCTGGATGAGTGGTCAGCATTCCCGCCCGACTACGGCCGCGAAGTGTCGGCGCAGGCCAGACTCGACAACGATTCAGCTCGTGGCTGACGGGACATGACTCAACTCGACGGCGTGGCGATGGGCTACGCGCGAGGCGCTGATCGGCGGCTACGTCCAGGATCTCGCGCAGCCGCCAGGCGCCCGGATGCGCCGGCCACCGGCGCTGTGTGCAGCCAGAGATTGCGGGTCTGGTCCAACCCCGCGGCTCGAGCCGCGACTTCACGATCCCCGGCATCGTTGCGTTGCTGCTGCTGGTGATCACGACGAACCTGTCGGCGATGGCGATCGTGCGCGGAAGGAAATCGGCACGCTCGAGCAGCTGAACGTGACGCCGCTGGCGCGGTGTGGGACTGGATCACCGGAAAGCTCCTGCCGTATGCGCTTCATCGGCATCATCGACGTCGATCTCGGTCCCGATCGTCGCGATTTACTGGTTCAGATGCCGTATGCGCGGCAGCATCCGCGCTGCTGTTCGCCATGTGCATGATCTATCTGCTGTCGACGCTGGCCTCGGCCTGTTCGTGTCGGACGATTTCGCAAACGCAGCAGCGAGGTGATGAGCGACGATCTTCTTCTTCATGATGCCGATGATCTATCTCTCGGGATTCATCTTCCCGATCGAGACAATGCCGCGCTGGATTCAGCCGTTCACATCCTGATCCCGCTGCGCTACTTCCTCGTGATCGTGCGCGGAATATTCAGAAGGGATCCGGCCTCGGAGGTTCTCTGGCCGCAGGCTATCGCGCCGCTGGCGGCAATGCTGTCTGGCGCTGACGCTGGGCGATACGGTGATCGTCGAAACCACTTGAAGGTCGACGCTGCTGGTGGCGCGTGCCCTTCCTCGTCGATGAGGCTGATACTAACCACCGGGCAACGAATAGATCACGATGTTTATTTATGGCGGTGTCGATCTGCGGACGTGGGCGCTGATGAAGAACAGGTGATCGGGCCTGATGACATCGCAAAACTGCTCGACAACGCGAAGAACCCCGAAGAACTCCGAGAAACGATCCCGGTGGACAACCGGCGGTGAGAACAGCGCGCGGGCTGGCGCCTCGCAGCCAGCTGAGGACCACCGCGACTGGTGAACGCGAGCACGAAGGCGGACGACTGATGTGGCCGGGCGTAGGGTGGGCGTGAACGCGCGATTATGACGCCGACGGCGACGAAGATGCAGCGCTGCGCCGATGCGGTGGTGCTTGTTTGTTTAACAGGAACGCGAACGATCCCGACTCAAATTTCTGCACCACCACAAACGCGGCGATTCCAGATTCGTATCGGATGCCGACTTCCGCCCGTACACGCTCGATGACGAATGACCTGCCCTGAACGTGCTGTCCGGATACAGCGGCAAAGATCGGTGATAGCGAGCAGAACGGCTGAGGTAGACGGTGACTTCGTGACCGTCTGGTCGAGCTGGCCTGTGAACGCGGCGCCGATCGACGATCCTGACGCTCACCAGTCTGCCGGCGGTTCGAACGTTCCTGAACAGTGGAACTGAGACATGGTCGCCCACCAGACAGTGACTGGTGATAACGCGGCCTTGTCGCCGCTGCGTTGTCGGCGAATCAAATGCCAGGACTCATGATCCATCGCGAAGATTGATCAGCAGATCACGGCCGCCAATCGAGATAACTGATCGCACAACCGCCGCGACGGAGACCTGATCGTATTTGGTCGCCATGATGTGCGGCAGCAAAGTGAGTCGTGGTAGCGACGAGTGATCCTATCATCACCGCCGATGTTGTTGATGAAGAAATTCAGCGCGACCGATGGTGGAGGGCCGATGCTGCCCTCGCCAATCATCGCCATCGTTGCGGCGGATTGATGACGCCGACCGATCATGAAGGATGCTCCAGCGGCTGCTTGATGCTGCTGGTAGTCCGCAACATGCGGCGCCCAGACTGCAGGCGATCGCGATTCGCCAGGCGGATCGAGACTGCCGCATTCAGGCTTAAGCGGCACGGTGGATCTGGTGGTGGGGCTCGGTGGCCCAGCCTGGCGTGCGGCTGATGCGGCGTGAAGGGGAAGACCGCGGTGATGATGGTGGTGAAGTGACGAGTTCGCCCGGTCATGACACGCCCAATGCGCGCAAAGAGCTTGGGGTGACCAGCCTTGACGGCTGGCGAGGAAGTGCAATCGCTGTGTGGTGCCAGAGAGCGAGCGTTGATAAGAGCTACTGAGACACAGAGAAACCTTTAAGAGAAAACCCAATTTGGCTTCTCCAGGCCTCCCTGTGCCAGGTCCCGCGGCGCTTTATCGCTGAAACGCCGCCGCTTCAACGAAGCCGGCGTTGCAGCCGCCGTTCAGCGGCCCGCGAAGCGGCGGTTAAGCGTTGCACCAGCGTCACCGGCAGATCGCTCGAAGCGGCCGCTGAAGCTGCTGAAGGCTCGATGCGCGCCCCGGCGCTGGCCATGGTGGCGCGGAAACCGCATCGTCGCCGCTGAACGTGTTGACGTCGGATGTCCGTGCCGTCAGTCCATTCCATTCGGTCATCTCGATCGTGACGTCCGGAGCCGGAAGCCGTCGATGTGTCTCGGTTGGCCTGGACCGCCGATCACCGTCACGGGCGCGCTGAAGGTACCTGATGTCGAGGCGTGCTGTCTCTGGCCGGCGACGTGGATCCTGAAGTCGGTTGCCTGACGACGCTGGCGTCGTTGAGCGAAGCGAAACTCGACGGAGGGCGATGACGGGCAATTCGACTCTCGACGGCGCGTGCTTCGCTGGTCAGACGCTGATCCGGCTCGACGCCTGGCGAGCTGATCGCGCGTGGCGGGCGGTCGAACCGCGGACCACGAGCCGACCGCCGTGTGTCCGCCGCGTGATCTCCTGACGCGGCCTGAGTAGGTGCTTTAGCCGTGGAGCGTCAGCGCGCCGCGGGCACGGCAGCGCGTGCGGTCGATGGTCTCGGTGTCGCGCGTGCTCTGGGCAAGCGCGGGCGTCGCGAGCGGCTGGTGGCTCGTATGGAGGGCGAAGGGCGGTCACTGGCCGGGTCACGTCGAGTTTCCACCCGTTCAAAGCAGATCGGAAGCGGCCGCCCGAGCGGTACCACATTATCGCTTCACGGTGGACTGGCCAGAGCTCCGAGCCTCCCGGTCGGCGCTCGCCTGCCCAGCCACGGCCAAATCGAACTCCCGGCGGGCCGTGGCGGCGTCCCCGGCTGGGTGTCGGAGCCACTGGCGGGCCGAGGGCGTGACGCGTCCCCTCCGCGTAACTCGGGTCGTGCTCGCAGCATCAAAGGGGACAAACCAGAGCATGGCAAACGGTCCTCAATCTCCGGACGCTGCGGGTCGCAACGCAGCCAGGGCCCCCAAACCGGAAGCGAGGGACTGGTCCACGCATCGGGCCCCGGGAGCTCGCCCCATTTCTGCGCGGCGCTTGCATGACCTGCCGGCCCTTGTCCCTTTGCGCGGTTCGTCGCAGCAGCTCATGCCCTGCAGCGCTTCCGAGGCGCGAATGGCCGCCAGGCCCTGCGCGCCTTGCGCCGATCGCAGCGCCTTCAGCGCCGCACCGATGATGCGGCGGCATCGGCAGGCTTGTTCATCGCCAGTTGCGCGAAAGCCCGCTTCGATGTGACCGGTGGCCTGGACCACGAGGTTCGCGTGCGCGAGCAGCTGTTGCGCGGCCGCGAGCGCTTCTTCGGACGATTTCGCGCGATCAGGAACGCCGGCCACTCGCGCTTGTTGACCGCCTGCACCAGCAGATTCGTCGGCAGGTTGAACGACTGCTTCAGCAGAGTTCCGGCCTTCTTCATCTGGCCGGTGTATTGATGCTGAGGCCGCCAGCAGGTCGGGTTGTGCGGCGCGGTGCCAGCCTGTATTCGGCGAGCGATCTTCTCGCGCGCGCACGTAGTCGCGCTGCAGCTTGTCCGCGGGTCTCGAAGGCGCGCGGATCGCCGCAAGTTGATGCGCCCGAGCCGTGCGCAGCCTCGTGGCCGCGCATGTGCACGGCATGCGGCCACGCCTGGCGCCTGCGCCGCATAGTGGCCGGCGTGATCCGCTCGCTTCTTCATGCGCCCGCCGTCCTCGCCGGCATGCGCGAGAAGTGCCGCGGGCCGGTAGCGAGCCTGGCGCAGTCTTCAAGTGCACGCGCGAAAAAGGAATCGATCCCGCGATCACCGTGACCCTGGCCTTGCGACTCAGCCGGGTCCGGGTGATCTCGGCGAATCCTCTGGCGCAGCAGGACACGAATCGCGCGTCGTTATGGGGAAGGCGGCGATCGCGCGCATCGAGCGGCTTTGCGGTACGCGCAAGCTTTCTGTCGATCGCACATCGCCCGGCGGCCTCTTCATAAGAAGCGGCCATCTGTGGCGCGCGGGCGGCGACGTGACGCTTTGACGGGTGGTCGCCCGCGTTCGCGCGCGGCTTCTGGCGCCGGTCGACGGGATCGCCTGCCCGTGCCCCTGCGGCTTCGTCTTGTAACTCGGTGATCGGCTGCGGTAAACTCAGCCTCAGCCTGGGCGCGCGTCAGCCGGGCGATCGAGGCGGAGCGCCCGGTGAAACGTGATCGCGCGGCCTCGATCCGCCACGTGTAGTTGTGGAGGTAGGCGAGGCCTGATCGTAGCAAGCGCTGCGCCTGCGCGTTCCTTCGTCCCGGCATCGTCACGGACGGCGCCGATACCCGTGCGCAGCGTGACCGGCCGCTCGAGGTTGTGTAAGCTCTGTGGGAACCGCGGGGAACTGCGAATGCAGGGCGTGCCGAGCCAAGGCTGCGGTGAGTCGAAAACATCAGTACACGAAAAACGGGGAAGCCCGCGAATGGCTGGCCCTGGAGCTGCCCGTTCTTCACGCTCTTCCCATCCTAACAGCCCAACCACTAACCACTAGATGTTAGAGGTGCAGTTATTTAGTAACTCCCTAGAAGCTGATATTGCCGCCCAGCTTGAAGAAGCGATTCTGCAGCACGTTCGTCGGACGCAGCCACGTTCGCGACGTCGCCGCGGTCGAATACGTCGATCGTCACCGTGTAGGGCCAGCTGCTGTTGAACACGTTGTAGAGGTCGAAGTCGACGCGCAGGCGACCTTGTCGACCGTGAAACGCTTCGCCAGCTTGATGTCGAGCTGATTCGAGGTTGTTCTTGCCGTAGTCCGTGCCTTCGGCGCATCAGGCTGCACCGTTCTCGACGCCGCGGCGCTCGGTCCAGTGTGCGCGCCGAGCGTCGCAGCCTGCGCGCTGGTCACCGATCCACGAGGCGTTGAGATGCTCGGACCGGCGCCGCCGGTCTGGACGCCACGGGTGAACTGGATAGGTGCCGCCGAGCTGCACGTCCCACGGCAGCGATGTAGCGAACCCGACACCTTCGCGTCCGGCCGGTAGCCGTATTCGCGGTGGCAGCTCGTCGATGCCGTCCGGATAGATTTCGGTGCCCTGCGCGGCGGCAGCGTTGCGCACCGCGTCGAGCCGGCCGCTGCAGCAGGTTGCAGTTGTCGAACGTGCGCGCCGTGGCGGCGATGCCGCCCTTGAGGAACGCGCCGTTGCGGAAACGCGGCATCGAGGTTGATGTCGAAACCCTGATACAGGTTCGTCTCGCCGCCGAAGTCCTTCGAGAAGCGGATCAGGCTGTTGGCCGGCAGGTTCTGCGCGAACACCGCCGGCTTGAGGTCCGTACGCCGCACACCTGGTAGCCGCCGCCACCGCGGCAGGTCCGGATCGACTCGGCGCCGTGATGCAGAACGAGTCGTAGCTGCTGGCGTCGTAGCGCAGGTCGTCGGTGAAGGTCTGGTTGCCGAACGTGCGGCGATAGTAGCCGCCGTTCACCGACATGCGATCCGCGAGCTGGTGCTGCATCGCGAACGTGTACTCGTTGTTGTAGCCGCGCTTGCCCCAGCCGCGGAGCAGGTCAGGCGAATACTGCGTCGTCGGCACCGTGAGCTTGCCGAAGGTCGGCGTCGACGCCGAGTTGGTGAGCTCGTTGAACTGGATGTTGCCGCCGGTCGTCGAAGCGGCAGGCCGTTGCCGTCGAGGTCGGTCCACGTGCGCGTGTCCGTCGCGGTCGAGCGCGCCGATCGGGTTCACCTGGTTGGCGAACGCGATCGCCTGGCCGGCGACGTAGCGCGCGTAGCTCGCCTTGATCGCGGTGCGGCCGTTGCCGAACACGTCCATCGCGAAGCCGACGCGCGGCGAAATGTCCTTCCAGTTCTGCACCATGCCGGTGCAGAGGTCCGCCGGATCGACCGTGCCGTCGGGACATTCGCCGAACGTCGGCGCCCGCGCTCGAAGCGGCTCGGCAACACCGAGCTCTCGCGCGATTCGCCGATGAACTGGTCGTAGCGGAGGCCGAGGTTCAGCGTGACCCGGCTCATCGACCACTTGTCCTGGATGGATAGACGCCGATGTCGCGATCGACGCCGTTGCTTGCGATCCGACGGCAGGCGCAGCGTCACCGACACCGGCCGGCCGGCGTTGTAGGTGATCGGCTGCACGTCGCCGGTCCACATCGTCAGCAAGCTGCCAGTCGCCGGTCGTCCAGTTCAAGCCGCCGCGGAAGCTGTGCGCGCCGGTCACGATGCGATGACGCGCCCATGAAGGTGCGCAGCACCGAGAAGTGATCCGCGGGATTCGGCCACGCGTTGGCCTGGCGGTTGTTCGACTGATCGACGACGTTGTAGACCTTGCGAGTTGCGTGATCGCGTCGTCGTCCCACACCTTCGTCTTCAGTGCCGGTCACCGCTGGGCTGATAGAGCTCGGTGTATTCCTGGTTGTAGTAGCCGAAGCCGCCTTCGAGCAGCAGCTTGTTGGTGTGCGTGCGCGGTCCACTTCGTGACGTTGACGCGGCTGGTGGGCGTGACCTGCACGCCGGCGGCCTCGGGTGGAATCGTCGAGGCGATGCCCCAGTGATTGCGGTAGCTTTGCTGCGCTCGTCGTGGTAGACCGAGATCTTGTCCTTGCCGCTCACCTGCCACGAGATGCGGCCGGCGTTGCTGACGATGTGGCCATCGTCGACGCCGGGCTGGTCGTATCGGGCTCGTAGACGAACTGCGAGGGGTTCTTGTCGAACGTAGCGCGTCGGCTTTGGTCTTGGTCGAGCCCCAGTGCCTGAACGTGTAGTTGAACCAGACCTTGTTCTCGACGATCGGTCCGCCGATCTGACGGATTGACGTCCCAGATCTTCTGGATCACGTCGACGTTGGTCGAGCGTGTTGTTCGGGTTGAACGTCTTGCTGCCGCTCAGGTTCGAGCGGCGTGCAGCGCGCAGGCCATGAGAGCCGGGCGATCCGCAGTTGTCGGACCGGAAGTCCTCGCCGGCGTAGTTGACGATCGCCGAACCGCGGAACGAGTTGCCGCCGTCGCGCGGCACCATGTTGACGCGCATGCCGCCCTGGCCCACTTCGGCCGAGTCGGCGCCGGTGACGTAGCTGAACTCTTCGAAGCTCGCGTCGTTCCAGTAGACGCCGCGAGTACGCGCGCCCTGCGCGCAGAGGTTGTTGAGGCGCAGGCCTTCAATCGTCTGCACCGTGTCGCCGGAGCCGCGCGTACTGCAGCGGCGACTGCTGCAGGTTGCCCGAGCCGCCGACGTCGCGCGACAGCGCGCCGCCGCCGCCGACCAGGCGAGCGGCGGTGCCGGGAATCATGATGCCGACGGCCTGGATGTTGCGGCCGGTCGGGAGCGCATCACGCACTTCCGCGTCATCACCACGCGCGCTGGGTGATGCTCTGACGTGTCGACGATCGGCGACTCGCCGGTGACGGTCAGCGTCTCTTCGAGCGTGCCGACTTTCAGGTCGGCGTTGATCGTCGCCGTGAAGTCCGACGTCAGCTCGATGCCTTCGCGGATCACCGTCGAGAAGCCGGGCAGCTCGAACTTCACGCGTGTAGGTGCCTGGGTCGCAGCGCCAGGATCGAATACGTGGCCCGAACCGCTGGTGACGGCCGAACGCGTCTTTTCGATCAGCGCCGGGCTCGACACTTCGACGGTCACGCCGGGCAGCACGCCGCCCGAAGCATCCTTCACCGTTCCGGTGATCGAGCTGGTTTGCGCCGATGCAATTACCGGCGTGAGGACAAGAGTCAAGCAGAGCAATACAACGCACCGTGAGCGAACGCATCACAACAGCTCCTCCTTGGTTACTTCCCTAACCACGCCCACGGCGCAAGTGGGTGAGCCTTCAAGACAGGGGGAAAGGGTCCCCGCAAATGAGCACATTAAGCAGTAGGTGCCGCGACGGTGAGTCAATGGGAACAAATCCGTAGATTTGGATCACCTCGTGGCGGTAAACGTGCCGCTCACCATGCCGCCGATGTCGAGCTTGCCCTTTCATGGTGTTCTTTTCGACCGCTCCGTCGTAGGTAACAGGCGCCGGCTGTGCCCTGCGCGTCGATCGTGAAGGTGAAGTGAATGGCGTCCCTTCACGGTTCCCGTCAAATCGGCGTTGCCCGAGCTGCCCGGCGTATTTCCCGGTGAGCTTTTCGCCGTCCTGCTTGAAGGTGATGGTCAGGCGTGCCGCCGCCCTGGTCGGTGGTGACGTTGAACAGCCACTCGCCGGTGACGTCGGTGCCCTGGGCGTCGAGGATGTGCAGAAGCTGAGAGGGCTGCGGCCGCGAGACACGATCGCGAAAGGACGCGGACGATGGATCGTCATATTCATGGCTCCCTCCTTAGGGCCATCGAATGCTATCAAAACTACGTGGCGAAGATGTCCCCGGCGCCCTACGGTGCAGTACGGTGCTAGGATTGCGCTGATTCCAGAAGGACAACTCATGCAGACGATTCGCGCTCAGCGTCGACGCTTCGCGTGCTCGCGTTTGCAGCTTGCTGGCGGCCCAGGGCCGCTCGGTCGAGTGGACGCACTACGGCGGCAACGCCGCCAGCCAGAAGTGCTCGCCGCTCGATCAGAGATCAACAAGGACACCATCGGCAAGCTGACCGATCGGCGTGGCGATGGACCTCGCCCGACAACGCCGTCGTCGAGGCCAATCCGACCGCGCGCCGGGGCGGTTACGCGGACTACGCCGCTGATGGTGAAGGGCGTGCTCTACACCGTGACGTCGCTCGGACAGATCGCGGCGATCGAATCCAGGCGACGGGCCAGACGATCTGGACGCTCGATCCCGGCAACTGGAAGACCGGGCGGCCCGGCAGTCCTCGGTTACGTGCACCGCGGCCTCGCGTATTGGAGCGATGGCAAGATCGATCGGCTGCTGCTCGGCACGCACGACGCCTATCTGATCTCGGTCGATGCGAAGACCGGCGCGCTCGACAAGTCGCGTTCGGCGAAGAGGGCCGGATCGACCTGATGGGCATCGCTCGCGCACGCGGTGCGCGCCACCGAGTTACTCGGTGAGCGCCGCGCCGGTCGGTCTGCAAGGACGTGATCGTGGTTGGCGCCAGCATTCACGACGGCCCGACGCACAAGGGAATGGCCGCGCGGCGATGTCAGCTGGCTTCGACGTGCCGCAGCGGCAAGAAGCTGTGGACGATTCACTCGATTCCGCAGAAGGGCGAGTTCGGCAACGAGACGTGGGGCGACGACTCGTGGACCTACACGGGCAGCACCAACGTGTGGACCAACATGTCGTCCGGACGAGGAGCTCGGCTACGTGTTCCTTCCGTTCGGCACGCCCACCGACGATTTCTACGGCGGTCATCGTCCTGGCAGCGAACCTGTTCGCGGAGACGATCATGGCGATCGACGCGAAGACCGGCAAGCGCGCGTGGCACTTCCAGGGCGTGCATCACGGCGTGTGGGACTACGACTTTCCCGGCCGGCGCCGATCCTCGTCGACATCAACGTGAACGGCAAGCCGATCAAGGCGCCTCGCGCAGGTGAGCAAGCAGGGCTTCACCTACGTGCTCGATCGACGAACCGGCGCGCCGGTGGTGGCCGATCGAAGAGCGCCGGTGCCGCAGTCGACGGTTCCAGGCGAGCGCATCGTCGCCGACGCAGCCATTTCCGACCAAGCCGCCCGCCTACGAGCGGCAGGCGTGACCGAAAACGATCTGATCGACTTCACGCCGGAGCTTGAAGGCCGCGGCGCTCGAGGTGTTCAAGCAGTTCGAGACCGGGCCGATCTTCACGCCGCCGTCGGAGAAGGGCACGATCGTCAATCCAGGATGGGCCGGCGGCGCGAACTGGGCCGGCGCCTCGTTCGATCCGGAGACGAGCACGCTGCTACGTGCCGTCGATGACTAGCCCGATCGTCGTGCAGCTCGCGAAGCCGAATGCCGACGCGCAGCAACCCGTTCTACGCGCGCGCGGCGGCACGCAGATGCCGCCGACGCTCGACGGCTTGCCGCTGCTCGAAGCCGCCATATGGCCGCGTGACGGCGATCGATCTCAACAAGGGCGACACGAAGTGGGTCGCGGCGATCGGCGACGGCCCGCGCAACCATCCGCTGCTGAAGGATCTTGAACCTGCCCGCGCTCGGCGCGCCGATCCGCAACGCGGCGCTGGTGACGCAAGACGCTGCTGTTCGTGGCGATGGGCGCCGGCAATCTCGGCGGCGGGACGCAATCTGCCGGTTGCGCGGGCCGTCCGATGAGCAAGCCCGAGATCGAACCCACCAAGTTCCGCGCCTACGACAAGGCGACCGGCGCGCCGCTCGTGGGATATGGACGCGCCGGCGCGCCCGCTCGCGTCGCCGATGACGCTACATGCACCAGGGTAAGCAGCATGTTGTCGTCGCCGGCGGGCAGCGGACCGACGGCGGAGTTGATTGCGTTTCAGTCTGGGGTCATAGGGAGCTGCGGGCTGCGAGCTCGGTACTAGCGCTTCCTGCATAGTCTCCTGATTGGCCTGCTGACCTGCTGCGCCTGCTGGCTGTCTACGCGCAAGCGCTTCCGAGCATCAGTTCGTTGTCAGTTCGGCTATAACTCGACTGAAGGCGCGCCGAGAAGGCGACCGGCGAGTTGAAGGCGCAACTCGACGAAGTCGACAAGCGCGATCGCCGATGCGCGGCGCACCGGCAACCAGGCGAGATGCGGCGGCAGATCGCGAAGGGCCTCGACGCTCCTGAACAAGCGAAGCGTGGACGCCGCAGCTCGATTACCGCAATTCGCTGGCGCTGACGGAGCGAGCGCACCGTGATCGATTCGTCGCGCGCCGTACGCGATGCGCATCGAGCAGATCTACCGGCCGTCGATCGATCTGAGCGCGGAACGCTCACGACGAAGGTCTCGATCCGGAAGCGCGTGCCGCCGGCGCCGCCCGGCGACGGCCTGCGCCTCCGCCGCCGCCGCCGGCGCGACCTCGGGACGCTTCGACGGTGTCAGCCGCGATCTGCGCGAGACGCCGCTTCGCGATGGAACTCGATCTTGCCGGCGGTGGAAGACGGCGCGCATGGTGATCGAAGCCGAGAGTGTTCGACGGCGACGACCTCGCTCGGTACCGCGAACCTCGGCGTGTTCGTCATCAAGGGCCTCGATGCGAAGCTGAAGAGCGCTCGAGACCGCAGCGGCCGCGACAGCCGACGGCTGCGACCGCGCGACGTGCTGTTCCCGGCGACTACATCAAGAACGTGAACCGCGGCCGCATCGAGCTCGGCGGATTTCAACGTCGGCGCTGAGGTCGCGACGCGCCGAAGCGATCCTCGCGGAAGCGAAGGGCGGCAAGGATCCGTTCAAGGGCAAGACCGGCGACTTCGAGCGTCACTACCTGCTCGCAGGGCGCGAACGAGATCATGCCGTATCGCGTTTACGTGCCGAAGGGCTACGTCGCGCGTCGAAAGCCACGCCGCTCGTGATCGCGCTGCACGGCCTCGGCGGCGAACGAGGATTCGTTCTTCGATTCCGATATTCGCAGCTGCCGCGCGCAGCTCTCGGAGCAGCACGGGTTCCTGATGGCGGCGCCGCTCGGCTTCCGCCGCGACGGGTTCTACGGATCGAACTCATGGGCGCGGCGACGCTGCGGCGTCGAGGCGGCGGAGCGAGTACAGCGAGAACGACGTGCTCGAAGTGCTGCGGCTGATGAAGGCCGCCTACAACGTCGATGAGTCGCGCATTTATCTGATCGGCCACTCGATGGGCGCGATCGGCACGTGGGCGCTCGGCGCGAAGTATCCGCGAACCTGGGCGGCGCTCGTCGTCGTTTTCCGGAACTGGTTCACCGCGCGCTCGCCGACAGCATGAAGGGCATTCCGCAGTTCGTCGTGCATGGCGACGCCGACAACACCGTCAACGTGTCGGGATCGCGCAACATGGTCGCTGCGCTGAAGAAGCTCAATGCCGAACGTCACCTACGTCGAAGTCCGCGGCGGCAGCCACACCGACGTCGTCGTCCCGAATCTGCGCGCGGGCCTTTGATTTCCTGGCATGCGGCAGAAGAAGAGCGGTGCGCACCAGCACGAAACAATGATAATCCGATCGATCGATCGACGAGTTGATCTGCAATCGATCAAGCGACCGACTCGTCGAACGATCTGACGCGCGACGCCCGCATCACGGTGCTGACCGGTGCGGGCGTTTCGCGCCGAGCGGCGTGCCGACGTTTCGCGGCGCCGACGGACTTTGGAAGAACTTCCGTCCGGAAACGCTGGCCACCGCGGAGGCGTTCGGCCGCGATCCGAAGCTGGTATGGGAATGAGTGCGCGTGGCGCCGACTCCGCATCGCCGCGTGCGAGCCGAATCCCGCGCATCGCGTGCTCGCGGAGTGGAGCCGGCGGTTTCCGAACTTCACGTCTGATCACGCAGAACGTTGACGGCCTGCACGAATCGCTTCGCCAAGGCTACGGCGCACGGAACAGCCGTCGAGTCATCCGCCTGCACGGATCGATCTGGGAAGTGAGCTGCTGGCAGGCTGCGCGAAAGTCGCCGAAGCGGTGGCGCGACGAGACGCTGTCGTTCGACGAAGCTGCCGCCGCGATGCCCGTACTGCGGCGGTCTGATCCGCCCCGGCGTGGTCTGGTTTCGGCGAGACGCTCGATCCAGCCGTGGTTCGGCAGGGCGTCGCAGGCGGCCGAGTGCGACGTCTTCATCACGATCGGCACGTCGGCGATCGTCTATCCGGCGGCCGGATTCATCGCCGCGGCACGGCAGCATGGCGCGTTTACCGTCGAGATCAACCCGAGGCGACGCCGGCGACAAGCACCGTCGATCCTCGCGCTGACGGCCGGCGCGAGTTGCCGGATATCGCCTCGAGATTGACGCCTCCGTCCGTCGGCCGTATAATCAGGCCTGTGAAGCTGGAACAGGCCGATCGTCGGCGCCATGGTGATTGGCGCTGCTTTCGCCGGCTATCGAGCGCTGCGGCCGAGCCGGTGTATGACGCGGCACGTTCCGATCACCACGAAGATCGTCTTCAATCGCGAGATCGCGCAAATCTTCCAGAAGAAGTGTTTCCAGTGCCACACCGACGGCAACGTGTCGGTGCCGCTGACGACCTACAGGGAAGCCGCGCCCGTGGGCGGTGGCGATCAAGGAAGAGATTCTCGAGAAGCAGCATGCCGCCCTGGGGCGCGGCCAGCGGCTACGGTCATTTCGCGAACGACATGAGCCTGACCGGCCGCGAGATCAGCCTGATCCTGTCGTGGGCCGACGGCGGCGCGCCGAGCGGCGTGCTGCTCGTCGACGAGGACAAGGCAGCCGGTGTTCATCCCGCCGATCACTGGCTGGGAACAGGGTCCGCCGGATGCGACAGATTCCCGTCGCCGCGGACCAGAAGATCGCCGCCGACTCGCCGTTCGCGATCGACCGGTTCGACGTCAACACCGGGATTGAAGCAGGCGCGCTGGGTGAAATCGCTGCAGCTCAATCCCGTCCGATCGCCGCGCGATTCGCTACGCGCGCCATCTACGACTCGCGCAACGGCCGCTGGCTCGGCACGTGGACGCCGGCCGAGCAAGGTGAGCGCGATGCCGGCGGGATCAGCGCATCCAGCTCGGTTAGCGGTGAAGTTATATCGATGTGAGGAACAAGTGGAGCCATAGGGGGATTCCTTGCTCAATTCGTGCCAGACCGCCAGTTGAAACGGCGTCCCGGCAACGTCAGGGTAAGTCAGACTGCGACCGTTTGCCCGGTCGAAATACTCCTCGAAGCTGTTCAATGGCTTCGCGGTTGGCGGTATCGTCGATGATCCCGTCAGGCAGGCATGTTGAGGCCAAATTGAACCGAGACAAGCCCCTGGACGGAGGACGCCAGCGTCAGAGAACCCAGCGGCGAATCCATGATTGAATACCGGACGGCGTTAACCATGCGAGGTAGAGTAACCCAACCCCGCTCCGTAAAGGCGTGATTGAAATCACTCCCATTATTTTGTTAAGGTTGTCGTTTGTCTTTTGCGGAAATTTTCAGGAGGTCCAAAACCATCGACAAAAACATAAGGGTGAACCATCAGAATCCGGGCGAAGGAGATTCGCGTTATCGATGATAACAATGAACAGCTCGGAGTTTGAACACCTCCTCAGGCAATGAAGATTGCTGAAGGACGTGGATTGGACCTCGGTGGAAGTGCGCACCCACTGCAAACCCTCCGGTTTGCAGAATCATGGATTACGGCAAGTATCTCTACCAGCAGAACAAGAAGGAACACGAGAGCGAGGAAGCATCAGAAGAACATCACGGTCGAGAAGTGAAGTTCCGCCCCAATACGGACGAGCACGATTACGATATTCAAAAAGAATCACATCATCCGTTCCCTGACGCAGGAGGCGACAAGGTGAAGGCGGCCGTCTTCTTTCCGGGACGTGAAATCGTGCACCAGAGCATCGGCCAGCGCGATCATCGATCGGTTGATTGAAGAACTGGCCGAAGTTGGAGCGGTGGAAGCCAGACCGAAAATGGAAGGACCCGAATTTGAGTCGCGATCTTTGCTCCGAAGAAGGTTTAGCGACAAGAGAAACAAAATGAATCAGAAGTTAAAAACATCACAGTGGGGGCGCAGCCAAGCGCTTCAAAGTAACCGGAACCGTGGAAAATCATTCGTCATCATTCGTTTCGCCCGGCACATCCTGACGTCGAAATCAGCCAAACGAAAACGAAAACTGGGCAAGTCCATTGTCATTACGGACGCCGATACGCCGGCCGTGCGTAAGATGCTGCCCTACGCCGAAGACGAGCGGAGTTCACAGTGCCTCGAGATAAACGTGGAACAAAACGCCCGACCGCCGGTAAAAGGATCCCCGGCGCTTTCGCAGCGTGGTTGGCCAATTTCACGAAGAGCAAGCTAGCAATACGTAACTGAACGAAGTACAAA
>ERZ1370068.9444-contig-8222_pt1 | contig 28877 bp, 32 predicted proteins | sample MGYA00561227_ERZ1370068 | MGnify/ENA primary metagenome ERZ1370068 (study PRJEB38410, sample SAMEA6850437) | metagenome | study: Metagenomic assessment of the ecological functions of the soil: analysis of the soil microbiota associated with the...
TTGTACTTCGTTCAGTTACGTATTGCTTATCCTTTAAGGCGGGACGGTCCGGGTCGTCGCCGTTGCCGATAGTCGGAAATCGATCCGGGCCGCCAGCGGAGTTACCGAGTCGGGCTATCAAACGGTTGCACCATGAATGTGCAAGTGCCCTCCGCCCAATTTGCGCTGCTGGCGCGTGCTCACACCGAGATGGGCGTCAAGGTGCTCCGGCTGGCATCGCCAGCGCCGAGGATGCGGCCGCCAGCCGCGCCTGTCTGCTGTCACTGCGCTGTTCGACCGGGGGCTGGGCAAGGCCCACAGCCGCACGCCGGCGAGGACGAGCAAAGGACATCAGGATCACAATCCTGGCGCATCACCGCGAGCAGGCCATGATCGACATCGTCCTGCCGCACAACAGCTAGGTCCGGCAGCCGCGCATAGCCTGCAGCGGCGCTGACGGCCACGCTAACAATCGGTCCCGACCGTCGAATGCCTCGCGCTGTCACTTTTGCCTGCTCCGTCGCCGCAGGCGAACGCAGGCGCAACTAAGCGAATGCGGCAAGTTCTCAAAACCGCCTAGGCCGGAAGACAGAACCAGAGCCGCGCCCCAGGGCGGCGTGACCGGCAACCATATTGACGAGGTTGTAACGGCACTTCTCGCCCCTTAGCGAGATTCTTCCACGATGTCTTATGCTCCTGCGATGCCTGCGACCAGGTCTTGAAGCATCGCGGTGTGCCTGTCACCGAAGCTATTGGCTGGCTGTTGACCGAGATCGGGCGTTGGCTGCGCTCTCCCACGGGTGCGACCCGTGGCGGGATCCCGTTCGGGCGCGGCGCGCGCTACTACGTGCTGAGCATTCGCTACATCGGCGGTCAAATATAAGGACAGATCTGATCAAATCTTCCGGCGATACGCAGAACTTGGCAGTGTCAACCGAGCTGTTTGATCCCGCATTTACGGACGACGCTCAATCGATCGGAGCCGCGCCATTCGAAATTAAGGACGGCGAGTTCCGCGCCATCCGCGTTCAAAGATTGATCTTTACGACGGACTTCCACGGCTTTGCCTTCGAGCATCCGGATGAAGGCAGGTATGGTCTGCAAACCGCGGTCACGTCCTCTCGCTGACAGATCGTACCATCCTGAAGGCCGGCAATTATCTCATCTTCGAAGTCCGGACGCAGCGTGCCGAAATCCGTGATTAGAAATCCTCGTATGAGAGACTTTTCGACAGGGCTGACGCATCGCTCCGGGCAGCGTCCAACCCAGCGGGGCCGGAGTTTGTTGATGACCTACCAACCCGCAAATTGGCATCCGCGTAGGAATTGGTAGCGGCCACCTGGCGGTGAGACCCTCACCGCCGACGTTCTCCCGAAATAGACGGCATGATCCAATTGGCGTGGCGATTTCTCATGTTCCAGAAGGAGAGCGCCTTGGCGCAGTGGTTTCGAGCCCGCACCGAGACCGCCCGTGGCACTCGCAAGACCATGATCGTGGCCTTGGCGCGCAAGCTTCTGATCGCCCTGTGGCGGCTGGTGCGGGAGGGCGTGGTGCCGGACGGGCGTCGTTCTGCGCCCGGCAGGATGGATCAGGGTGGCAATGCCAGTGACGGGAGACCTCATCGCGTGCCTCCGCCCTGCTGCTGACCGGTGGTGGCCGGTGCCGGCGGACGCCGCGGCGTCAATTCGCTGAGCGGCAGATACGGCACGATGCTCTGGCTGCCGGACGAGCCGCCGTCATAGACCAGCTTCTCGGAGCCGCCGAGGATGCGCTCCATGGTTTCCAGATAGATGCGTTGCCGCGTCACGTCGGGTGCCTTCTTGTACTCGTCATAGACTTTCAGGAAACGGGCGCTCTGGCCCTTGGCCTCGGCAATCGCCTGCTGCTGGTAACCTTCGGCGACCTGCAGGATCTGGGCGGCGCGGCCGCGGGCGTCGGGCACGACGCGGTTGGCATAGGTCTGCGCCTCGTTCTGCAGGCGCTCGAGGTCGGCGCGCGCCGCCTGCACGTCGCGGAAGGAATCGATCACCTGCGCCGGCGGATCGACCTTCTGCATCTGCACCTGGGTGATCTGGACGCCGGAGCCGTAACTGTCGAGCGTCCTCTGCATCAATTCCTGCACGCCCTGCTCGGTCGAGGTTCGGGCGCCGGTGAGGATCGGCTGGATCTGGGAGCGGCCGATCACCTCGCGCATCGCGCTTTCGGCCACCGCCTTCACGGTGCCTTCGGGGTTCTGGATGTTGAACAGGAAATTGCCGACGCCGTCCGGCTTGATCCGCCACAGCACGGTGAACTCGACGTCGACGATGTTCTCGTCGCCGGTCAGCATCAGGCTTTCCTCCGGCACGTCGCGCATGGTGCGGCCGCGCCGCGCCGGATCGTCGATCAGGGTCATGCCGATCGAGATGGTGGAGACGCGCAGCGCCTTCGGCAGCAGCACGGTCTCGATCGGATAGGGCAGATGATAGTTCAGGCCCGGCTGCACCGTGCGCACATGCTTGCCGAAGCGCAGCACGACGCCGAGTTCTTCGGACTGGACGCGGAAGAAGCCGGACAGGCCCCAGATCGCCAGCGCGCCGATCACGACCAGCGCGATCCCCATGCTGCTGAAGTGACCGCCGGGCAGAAGCTGCTGCAGCCGGTCCTGGCCGCGGCGCAAGAGGTCCTCAAGGTCCGGCGGCCTCGGCCCGACCGATTGCGGACCTGAGCCCCATGGTCCTTTCGGACCCGAGCCCCAGGGGCCCCCGCCTTGATTCTTCCACGGCATCAACGATTCTCCTAAGGCGCCCGGGACTTACATCCAGGCCTTCTATGTCCGCCCGGCTTTATAGGGGACGGCTTCGGCGCCTACAACGCAAGCTTCCTGGTGGCACGAGCTATGCCTAAGGGCCGATTTGTCAATGCAAACATCGTTCAGCGCGGTTAACGCGCACCCGCCGACGATATGTCACATAGGAAAAGGCGGCGCTATTCGCCCTCGCCGGCCGGTTTTTTGACGCGCGACACTTCGCCGTATAGGCGGCGCAGTGACGCGATCACGGCGCGCCGCCGCCCGGCAGGATCCCGAGGATCGATCCGAGCACAGGTAGCCGCGCAGGACTCGCAGGCGTCGAGTCGATCCAGGATCACGCTCGGTCGGCGTCAGGCCCGTGATCTTCTGCCTGCGCGAGATCGCGGCAGGCGGTCAGGTCTGCCTGCACCATTGTCATTTGAACGAGCGCGCGTGGATCGGCGCAGGCCAGCGGTGTTCGAGACCCTCGATTACTCGTTCTGGCATTGACGAAGACCTTCCTTAATGAGAGGCGGCATGAGCCGCAGGCGCGCCCGCAAGGTTTCTGGCTCGGACAGCCAACGTCGCAGTGTCTCGGGGCGATGAAGGTGAACACCCTGGGATCAGTGAGGTCCCGGAACAGAGTTTCGGTGTCGGACGCGACGTATTCAGACGCCGCTGGCGTGCAGCAGCTCGATGCGAAAATTGGCGGCCCAGTGCGGCGCCGACCGCAGGCCACCTGTCGCGAAACCAGTCGGTCAGCATCAGGCTTTTCGATTCGATCAACCAACAAACGAGACACTGCGGTTTTATAATTCACGATCCGGCCTGTGGAACGGGTGGCTTTCTACTGTCGACGAGAGGGGCCAAAGCACGTACTGCCCGGGCTGTGGTGACCGGATCATCGGCCGAGATTGGTATGACATCACCACTTGGCGGCTCACCGGCGACGGCCGCTGCGGCATTTGCTCCACCGCGATCCCCGGCTTGTTCGAGGCACGCCCGGGCAGCTGGGGGCAGCGGCGCGTCCCGATCCGGATCGGCAGACTGGAACGCTCTTGAGTGAGGATCGATGCCGGCGTCGAGGCGCCTCACTGCTGCGTGTTGGAGCGGGAGTCTGATTAGGGAGGTCACGATGAAGATTGACAGCACCATATTTGGCGCGATTACGATTGACGGAAAGACGTATCGAGCACGACGTGGTCGTTCGCCTTTCCGGCGAAGTTGTGAAGCGGAAAAGAAGCTATCAAAGAAGCTCTATGGTACCTCGCACGTGCTTTCAAAAGACGAGGCAAAGTTTCTCTTCGAGAAGGGGTGCGATCAGGTCGTCATTGGCTCGGGTCAGATGGGCAACGTGCACCTATCACCGGAAGCTGAAGCCTATTTCGAAAGAAAGGGCTGCGAGGTCGTGTTGAAGCCGACACCCGAGGCAATCCGGATGTTCAACCGGTCGCGCGCAAAGAGGATCGGACTCTTTCACGTGACCTGTTGAAAGAAATGCCCTGGTGAAGCTGTGTATCCACGTTGGATCAGCCGGATCGGCGCGCCGCTCATCGCTTTTGTTTTGACCGTTGCGCCGTCGGTTTCGACGGTGCACGCCGTTGAGGATGCTCGCAAGGTGAGCGTGGTGTCCTTCGGCCTTTTCGGCGATCAAGGCGTGTTTAGAAGCGAGGCGACCGGCGCAGCACAGGTCGTAGCGGGCCGTTCAGGAGCGCCCGATCAGTGCCGGAATGCTGATCGGAGGCGCTAAGAGTTTAGTTAGCGAGAGGCAGCGAGAAAGGCGCTGCCTCGCGTCTCGGAATAAGCGGCAGGCGGGCAGTGCTGGCGACTTCAGATCCACAAGCGACGAGCGACTTGAACATCTTGCGGTAATAGGCGCATCGGGATTCCTCGGTAGCTGCCGCGACGCTCAGGCCAAAATAATGGCCACAGTTGATGTTCTTACCAGCGAAACGCCCTTGAGCTTCCCAGCGCTTCCACGGCGGCCGTCTACGAACATCTTGCAAGGGTCCGGGGCCAATGTTGAACCTATCAGGCTGAATACCCGTCGGTACCGCGCGCTCCCCTTCCGGAGCCCGGACGGCGCAAGGCAGATGAGCATCGCCTGTGTGCTGAACCCGCCACCGCTGTTCGAGCTCCTGCTCCGATGGAACATCTCATCGATGGCGCGACCTCATCACGATTCGGCCGGCGGACGCGCTGGCCGTGCCTGCGTCGGTACAGGGTTAGCTCCCTTTTTTGTCACGAGATGAACTGTCAAAATATTTGAATAGCAATACCAGGATAATCGCTCATAAGGCAAAGATAAGTACTCCCACGATCAAACCCACAATCAGTACTGTACACCGAAAGGATTGACGTGATGACTGACATGATTGGTTCTCTATGAGCCTCCGACAAACGCTCGGGTCTTTACAATTTTTCGGCGCATCTACGGTTCAGATTAAAATGCCACATTCCCGCCTGTGTTGCGCACGCTATAGCGCTACGGTGATGGCTCACGCGGAAGTGCGGCTTGCGCGCCTTCGGGACAGCCACGACTGCCGCCGGCAGTGAGGGCGGCGCAGCTCTTCAAAGTTTCAACGACAACTAGGCCAATTCTCAGATGAATCCCCAAAACGGCATCAATGTTCGCGTTTTCCGGCCTCTTGCAAGACGGACGCGAGGTGCCGGTGGTGCGGTGCGACCATTGCTCGAGTTTCTGCCGGACCGCATCACTCTTTATCCCGGAGGCCAAAGAAGCGCGGACCGTTCCACTTGGTGCCAGTGATGGCGAAGGCCACCTTGGAGAGGCTGTCATAAGTCTGGCCATTCCAGGCAAAGCCGTCGGCCATCACCATCACCCGCTGCGCCTGTCGGTCCCACTCCCGGACCAAGACCGTACCGGGAGTAAGCTCGGTCCGCTTCTGGTCAAAGCTGGCCAGGCGGGCGGACATTGCCGGTCGAGCCTCTCTGAGTCCGTGCGTTCCAGTACCTGCCTGGTTGCGTGATCGAGATCGCCATAGCGATCGACTTGGATCTGATAGGCAATGACTGCAAACAACAGGTACCGCGTTAAATGAGCAGGCGCCGACCGTTGAAATACGGTCTGCCAGCGGGAACGAAGTCCTTTGAGATCGAGACCGCGCAGATGCGCGATCTCGTCCTCAACTGACGTTCTGGTCGACGTGCGACCATTGCGACGTTTGCTCTGCATCGCATCAGGCCGCCTGCTTAGCCCGGTCCGCGGCGGCGGGCGAAGCCTTGCCATCCTTGATGCGATACAAGCGTCCCTTGTCGGTTTGCTCTGAAACAAGGTTGAGCCCGAGTTTCTTGCGGACGACACCGGCAAGAAATCCACGCACGGAATGCTGCTGCCAATCGGTAGCAGTCATGATCGCTGCGATTGTTGCGCCCGCTGGCGTCCGCAGCATTGCAATGATGCGGGCGTGCTTGGTCTTGGGCCGCGTTGGCGACTTACACGCCGCCAGCACAGATTGCTCGCGGGATTTGGGCTTGCTGGCCTTTCGGGCGGCTAAGCGGGCCGCATTGGATTTGGGCTTGGTCATGGGATCCTCCGAGGTTCATGCGGCGCCATCCGCCGCACCACCTCAGCCCCGCCTGGGCAAAACACCCGGCAGGGCCAGATCCCGAGGCGAGCCCCAGTCGCCCCAAGTCACCACAGCAACGCTCCGATCAGACAAGAAAGCCAGTCAATTCTGAGCAAGATAGTTGCTCTTATGCCAAGGCAGTTGACCTCGATTCTCCGCCAAAAGAAGCGCGCGTGGTCACAGGCGATGCTTCATCCAGCGATAGGGAGAGTCCCAGTGGTATTTGAGCCCAAGGGGCTCGGTGGAGCAACGGGGCGGGGCGCGGAGCCCTCGACGTAGCGCAGCGTCCCGCCCCGTTGCGGTCCGGGACGCCGCAATTGGCGTATTCCGTTGGTGTGAGATTGCCCAAAGCACTGTGCGGCCGGGCGTTGTTATAGTCATCCTTCCAGGCCGCCAACATGGCAATGCCAACCACAAGCGAATTACCGGCCAGCTTATGGCCGCCGCTCCGGCCTTTGGCGTCGAGATCATCTCGGCAACTGGCCGTGAAGCAGCAGACATTGAAACCGCGATGAGCCAATGGGGACAGGGATTGGGCTATGGTGTCATCGTGCCGTCAGACCCCGCGACCAATTCCCGTCGCGGACTTGTCGTCGAGCTGGCAGCGCGCTATCGGCTGCCAACAATTTACTCGCTGCGAAGCGCCGTCGTCGATGGCGGCCTAATGTCCTATGGCGTCGATATCGTCGAGCTGTTTCGCCAAGCTGCAATTTATGCCAATCGCATCGTCAAAGGTGAAAAGCCTGCCGAGCTGCCAGTGCAACTGCCGACAAAGTTTGAGCTGATCGCGAACTTGAAAACTGCCAAGGCGCAAGGCTTCAATATACCACCGCTGCTGCTGGCAACTGCCGACGAAGTGATCGAGGCGCAGGGCCTACGATGCTGTCGGGCAACGCCGCTGACTTTACCGCCAGGCGCCGTGGATGATTTTGTTCCCGGGCGTTGCCATCAGCATTGCAGTGTTCGCCTTCAATTTATTCGGCGACAGCTTGCGCGACTACCTCGATCCACGCTTCAAGGTGTAGCCGCGCATTTAGCTCCGCCGGTTCGGTCTTCCATTGCGTGGCCGTTGAGCTGTGGGTTGCAAACGTCGCAAAATGCTGTGCGACTAATTGTTCGCGAAAGGACGAAACAAGCGGCAACCGCCGATCGTCGGCGCAATTCGTTGTCCGCATGACCTTTGCCCACAGACCCGGACCTTGCCGACAGACTTGGAGGGACAGCCGATTGCGCTCGGAATCGGCGGAAGTTGATTTACTCGGAGGTCCCGAGGGGCTAAAATGTTCTAATAAGCCACGAAAAGGCCGGAGGTGTATGCTCCGCGCTTGGCGGGAGCGTCGCACCCGACCCTCGAAAGGGAGGACGGTCCATGACGCAGCAGCAGCTGAACCGCAGAAATTTCCTGAATAATCTTGGAATCACGGTAGGGGCGGCCGCGGCAACTTCGGTGCCGGCGATGGCTCCGGCCGTGGCGGATGTCGGCACGCCGCCCAAGGGAAATATTCCCTCCACGCCGCTCAAGCTCGGCCACATGACCTTCCTCACCGGCCCCGCGGCGGTGCTCGGCGAGCCCTCGCTCAAGGGCCACATCCTGGCCGCCGAAGAGATCAACGCGCAGGGCGGTATTCTCGGCAAGCGCAAGATCGAGACCATCACGGCGGACGAGAACGCCGGCACCGACGCCAACGTCAAAGAGCTTCGCCGCATGAAGCTCTCCGAGAAGATCGACATGTTCACCGGCGTCATATCGAGCGGCAACACGCCCGCGCTCGGACCGGTCGCCGAGGAGCTCGGTCTGCTCACCATCTTCGTTGACGGCTGCACCGACTTCCTGTGGGACAAGGCGGTGCCGAACCCGAAGTACGCGTTCCGCATCACCAACATCCAGTCGGCCGACGGCGTGACCTGCGCGGTCGCGGCGGCGCAGACTTGGCCGACCGCAAAGAAGATCGCCCACATCCATCCCGACTACTCCTACGGCCGCAACGCCTTCGACCACTTCATGATCGCCTACAAGAAGCTGGTGCCCGGCGCCGAGGTCGTATCGGAAGCGTGGCCGAAGCTCGGCACGACCGACTTCACGGCGCACATCACAAAGACGATGTCCTCGAATCCCGACCTGATCATGTCGTCGGTGTGGGGCGGCGACTATGTGGCGCTCTACAAACAGGCGCTGCGCTACGGCATGTTCAACAATGCCAAGTTCGCCAGCACGATCGCCTTCGGCGTCGCGCCGCACGCCATCGGCAAGGATCACCCGGAAGGCGTCATCGCCGGTGTCCACTCCAACTACTACTTCACCTTCCCGCCGGGAAATCGCTGGCCGGCCAACAAGATCTTCGTGGAGAAGTACTTCAAGCGCTGGAACGAATATCCGAACTTCCAGTCGGATGGCGCGTACCACACGCTTCATATGTATCAGGACAGCGGTCGAGAAGGCCAACAGGCTGGTTGGCGGCTGGCCGGACGAAGAGGCGATCATCAGCCAGCTCGAGGGCATGTATTTCGAGACCGCGGCGGGCTATCTCTACATCCGGCCCGACAATCACCAAGGCTACAAGGATGCTGGTGACCGGGTTCAGCAAGAACGTGGCCGAGTACCCGTTCCAGATCCTCGATCCGAGCAGGATGATCACGATCCCGATCCGCAACATCACCGCGCCGCCGAACTGGCCGAAGCCGGGCACTTCACACAACGATCCGACGTCGACCTACAATTGGATCAAGGAGACCTGGCCACAGGTGGCCTGAAGCTCGCCTATCAACACAGCCATGCCCTCGTTTTGCGACGGCATGGTCGGTTGTTGAAGGCAGGCGTTGCCTCGAGGGTCGTGATGTCCATGCGGGAATCCCTCATGCAAAGCGGCGCGCTCGCAGCGACGCTGCTCTGTGCCGCTGCGCTGACGGCGAAAGCCGGGCATGAGGTACCGTACTATCCCTCTTTCTACCCGCAGGAAATCCGCATCGAGCCGCTCGATCCCGGAGCGGCGGCCCGAGAATTCAGTAATGCCAAGGATCCGCTGCACGCCTATCTCGGCGCCATCCCGCAGTTTTCAGGAGAGATGCCGTCGTACCTCAAGTCAGTCGTTTCACTGCGCTCATTCATCACCGTGAGCGTCAATCCACAGCGCGCGCAGGGCGTGAGCGCGCTGTCGCGCGATCGAAAATGCCGCGAATGCCCTGGTGACGCATCCGGACGTGGTTCCGCGCCGCTACCCGATCACGCCGTACCATGCGGACTACATCGGTCACGCGGATCGCGACGCAGACACGAAGCCCTCCGTGTTGGCTGCCGCAGACGCGGGTGTCCCAGTGACCGTGCGCGCGCAAAACGCCGGCAGCGAGGACATGGTGCTTCACCGACTTGCGCTTCATCCGACAGACTGGGACATCCGTTTCGACGAGGTTGCCATCAACGAGGTGCTGCGCGCCGCCAACGTCGGCTTTAATGCCTGGCCAGCACCGCCCTGGGTCAAGGAGGGCTGGTTTCAGGCCTATCACCTGCTGCAGCCCGCCGTCAGCGGCGCGGCCGAGCGTAAGCACGCGGACGAACTCTATAGGCGGCTTGTCGAAGCGGATTACAGAGACCCGGCCGAGCGGCTCAACATCGCACGCGAGCTGATAACGGAGCTGACCCGCGGTTGCGACCGCGCGGTGATTGGCTATCGGCTCCGGCGCGAGTTCTATAGCGACGACTTCTCCAACGGGATCGAGAATATAGCGGTCGACCTCGCAGTTCGGATTCAACTCAGCCGTCGTCCTGCGGACGCTCAAGCTCAAGGATCTGCCGTGGAATGGCTGGCTCCGACTGGGCATCGACATCCGCGCAACCGCAGCCTGGAACCCGGTTGCCGGGTTCACGGACGCGCCCGGCCGGCTGGTGTGGGCGATCGTCGGCGACGATGCGTTTTTAGCCGTCCCGTACAACAGTCTGTGGGCTCCCAATCGCGTAGAGGTTCGGCCTACGGAGCAATCGACGCGGCAATCCATCCGTGTCCCCGCCGACGCCCTGGTGCCGGAGCCCGGCACCGGCCGGCTCGTTCCGATCGGCGTTGGCGGGAGCGCGATGACCAAAGTCGTCTACCGCGTCCTGGCATCGTCATTCCAGGACGGCAGCGAAATGGAGACCGCCGACCTGATCTACCCTTACGCCTTTGCGTACCGATGGGGTAGCTCGCCGGCCGCCACGACCTTCGATGCCGAGGTTTCCGCCACAACCAGCCTGATGCGGGACCGCCTCAAGGGGTGTCCGCGTCATTGGCGTGGAGGAATCGAAGCTCCTGATCGCTGATCTCGTCTTTACCTATCGCTCGCCAATTGTGGAGGTTTATGTCGACGCCATCCCGACCGACGAGCATGAGGATGCGCTGGTGGCGCCGCCGTGGAGCTCGGTGCCGTGGCACGTGCTGGCGCTGATGGAAGCCGCCGTCGAGCGCGAGATCGCGGCCTTCTCGCAAAGCGAGGCCAAGCGGCGCAATTTGCCGTGGCTCGACCTCGCGCGCGATCCTGCGCAGCGCGACAAGCTGCGCGCGTTGATCAAGGAATTCGCCACGGCCGGCTACCGACCGACGGCGCTCGAAAGCCTGGTGAGCGCGCAAGACGCGACCGCTCGCTGGCAGGCGCTCGATCAATTCGTCGAAGCCAACAACCACTTGCTCGTGACCAATGGCCCCTACCGGCTCAGGAGCTTCTCGCCTGACGTCTACACATTCGACGTCATTCGCGAGTTCACCTATCCGGTTGGCCTTGGCACGTTCGACTTCTATGCCTATCCAGCCAAGGCATTCGTGACGCGGGTCGAGCACGTCGGCAATCGCACTCTGGTGACGGCCGACGCCGAGATCGCGCTCAAGCAGCAGCGCGATCGCCGCATCGTTCGCGTGTCGCTCAAACGCGACACGCTGCGCGAAATGCTGCCGATCCGGCCGGTGACACGGTACGTTCTCCTCGGCGAGAATGGCATGGTGGTCGCAGCCGGGGGCGCGAGCCAGGAAGGCGACGGACGCTTTGCCGTGTCGCTGCCGCCAGATCTCCCGGCAGGCAATTACACAGTCTTCACGGCTATCTTTCTTGACGGCAACACGATCAATCCGACCATCGGCCGCATGGACCTTCGGAGCAACTGAGACAGTGACGGGAAATCCGAGGCGCCGCAGTTCGCGTGAGAAGATCTGAGACGCCGCAGATCGTGTGAGGAAGAACGATGACGATCTTCATCATCCAATTGCTCAATTCATTCTTCTACGCGGCGGTTTTGTTTCTGATCGCCGCGGGCCTGAGCCTCATCTATGGCGTCATGCGTATCGTCAATCTCGCCCATGGGACGCTCTATGCGCTCGGTGCCTACGTCTCGGCCTGGGTCGTCGGCGGAGCGGTCGGCCATGCGGCGAGCGGTACGCTCGGCCTTGCCGGCCTCCTGCTCCTGCTGCCCGTCGGCGCCGTCGCGATCGCGGTCGTGGGCGCGGTGATCGAGCCCACGCTGCTGCGTCCGCTCTACCGACGGCCGGAGGAGTACCATCTGCTGATCACGTTCGGCCTGCTCATGATCCTCGAAGACGCCATGAAGTTCCTGTTCGGCGGTACGCCACTCACCGCCGGATCGATCATGGATCACATGGGCAGCATCCCGATCGGCCGGCTGCTCTATCCGACCTACAACCTGTTCGTCATCGCCATCGGGCTGATCGCCGCTCTCGGCCTGTGGTGGTTCATCTACCGCACCAAGTTCGGCGTCATCCTGCGCGCCACTTCGCAGGATCGGCGCATGGCCGCAGCGCTCGGGATCAATGTCAGCCGTGTCTACGTGCAAGCCTTCGCCATCGGCTGCTTCATGGCCGGGTTGGGCGGCGCGGTCGTGGTGCCGGCGCAGGCCGCCGTGCTCGGCATGGGCATTGAGGCCCTAATCTTGGCGTTCGTTGTCGTGGTGATCGGCGGGCTCGGGAGCCTCGAAGGCGCACTGGTCGGCTGCACTGATCGTCGGTCTCGTCCGCACCGCCGGCATCCAGTTCTTTCCTGAGATCGAGCTTGCCGTGCTTTACCTGATCGCGACCGCGGTCCTGCTCATTCGCCCGACCGGACTGTTTGGGAGGGCATGACGATGAGCCTCGCCGTCGCAAAAAGGCGCGATCACGAGCACTGGCCCGTCTGCTTGGCGGCCGGCTGTGGTTGCGATCGCAATACTCCTTGTGCTCGCGGTGCTGCCGAGTTTGGTCGATCTCTACCAGACGGTGCTGCTCACCTATGGCCTGATCATGGCCATCGCGGCGCTCGGCTTCAATCTGCTGCTCGGCTATACCGGACTGTTGTCGTTCGGCCATTCTGCCTATTTCGGCGCCGGCGCCTATACGGTTGCGTTCATCGTGCGCGACCTCGGCGCACAATCCATGGAGCTCTGCATCGTCGGCGGGCTCCTGGGCACGCTGCTCATCTCCGCGCTGTTCGGGTTCGTCTGCGTGCGGCACACGCGCATCTTCTTCAGCATCCTGACACTGGCATTGTCGCAGGTGTTGTGGAGCCTTGCCTTCAAGTTCTTCTGGGTGACCGGCGGCACCGACGGCATCCGCGTCGCCTCTGCCAAGCTCACGCTGCTCGGCGGTCTCGTCAACTTCGCCGGCCCCGGCTCGTTCCAACGCTTCGTTTTCGCCTACTATTATTATGTACTTGGACTGTTCGCGTTGGCGACGGTCGTCATGTGGGTCGTCGTGCATTCGCCGTTCGGCAAAGCGCTGCAGGCAATCCGCGACAACGAGACGCGCGCGAGCTTCGTCGGCATATCAGTGCGGCGCTACCGCTGGATCGCCTTCGTCATATCGGGCGCGTTCACGGGCCTGGCCGGCGTCCTCTGGGTTCCGCTCAATGGACTGACCACGCCCGACATCCTTTATTGGCCGTTCTCCGGCGAGATCGTGTTCATGAGCGTGCTCGGCGGGTTTCGCGACGTTCACCGGGCCGATCGTCGGCGCCGTGGTGTTCAACTATCTCAAGACCTATGCGGTCGCGAGCACGGAATATTGGCAGCTCCTGCTCGGCGTGGTGCTCGTGGTCCTGGTGTTGGCGCTGCCGTCGGGCATCGTGGGGACAGCCGCGCGCCTTGCCGCCAGGTTTACCAGGAGGACCTCATGAGCCTCCTCGAGACGGTTCATCTCAAGAAGTACTTCGGCGATACACATGCTGTCGACGACGTCAATCTGACCATCGAGAAGGGCGAGTTCATTTCGCTGGTCGGCCCCAATGGTGCCGGCAAGACCTCGTTCTGCAACGTCGTGAGCGCATATTACAGCGCCGATTCCGGCAAAATCATCTTCCAGGGCGAGGACGTCAGCAACGCCTCGGTGACCCAGCGCGTCAAGGCAGGAATTGCGCGCAGCTTCCAGCTCGTGAATCTGTTCGACGACCTCACCGCCTTCGACAACGTCGCGCTGGCGATCTTTCTCGCGCGAAGGCAAGACTCGCAACATTGCGGCGCTCGCCCGCCGCGACAGCGAGGTGACGCGGGAAGCCGACGCGGTGCTCAACCAGTTCGGGCTCGCCGGCAAGCGCAACGAGCTTGCGCGCGGTCTTGCGCAAGGCGAGCGCAAGCTGCTCGACGTAGCGCTCGCCTATGCGCTGCGGCCCAAGCTACTATTCCTCGACGAGCCCACGAGCGGGGTGAGCACGCGCGACAAGGGCCAGATCATGGACACGATCGCCTCGGTCGTGCGCGGCGAGGGCATAACAGCCGTGGTCGTCGAGCACGACATGGACGTCGTGTTCAAATATTCCGATCGCATCGTCGTGATGCACCAGGGCGCGATTCTGCCCAAGGCACGCCCGCCGAGATCAGGAAGAATGAGCAAGTCGCAATGATCCTGATCGGCTCTTCCGGTCCCGACGCCTTCTCACGAAAGGATTGATTGTGCTCGAGGTCAATGCGATCGACACCTACCGCGGCCCGGCCCACATCCTCAGCGGCGTGTCGCTGCGCGTCGACAAGGAGGAAATGGTGTGCCTCGTCGGGCGCAACGGAGCGGGCAAGACCACCACGATCGAGAGCATCATGGGATTTCTCCCGGTCCGGGCCGGACAGATCCTGTTCCATGACGAGGACGTGACGAGGCTCCCGCCGCACGAGCGGGCGAAACGTGGCATCGGCTATTCGCCCGAAGATTGCGGGATTTTTCCCGATTTGTCGGTGAGCGAGAACCTGATGATCAGTCGCTGGCTCGGCGATGAGGTCGCCAAGCGCCGTAACGGCGGTCAGCGGGTAGACCCCGAAGCCCAGACGTTCAGCCTCTTTCCCGAAGTGCAGAACCTGCTCCAGCGTCAAGGCTTGCAGCTTAGCGGCGGTCAGCGCAAGATGGTGGCGATCGCGCGCGCCATGATGCTGTCGCCTTCGCTGTTGTTGCTCGACGAAGCCTTCGAAGGCCTGGCCCCGGTCGTGGTCAATCGCTTCACCGAGGCGGTCATGAAAATCAAGGCGATGGGCGTTTCCATCCTCATGGCGGAATCGAATCTGGGTGCGGCGACGCGCATCGGCGACCGGCTCTACGCCATCGACCGTGGCGAGATCATCTTCCACGGGTCGCCGAGGGAAGCGCTCGCCGACGAGAAAGTGATGAAGGCGTTGCGCGGCTAGCTGCGCGCAAGCCAGCACGACTGCGAAACGCCGTGTCCGAACGTTCCGGATGGCGCAAATGGCCAGACGCAGCCTCCTCATCGCCGCGATGACGTCCATCGCGATCACCGTGGCCCGCAGCGGCCACGAGCTGCCGGTCTATCCGTCTTATTATCCCCATGAGATCGAGATCACGACGGTGGCGTCCGAGCGAGCGGCGGACCTCCTGCGCGACGGCAAGATGCATGCTTATGTTGGCGGTACGCCGCGATTTGCTGGTGCGATTCCCGAGACCATCACCGCTGTCGAGTCGCGCGGCTCGTTCGTGATTGTTCGTGTCAATCCGGCATCGCCGCTAGCGAAGGACGAGGCGTCCATCTGTGCGCTCACCCGGGCCGTAATCCGCGAGATCGGCGGCAAGGCCGGTGAGCTGATCCTGCATCCCTATCCGGTCACGCCGCTTCACGGCGATTTTCTCAACCATGTCGATCTGGCTGCGGCCGCGAAGGCGCGTCTTCTCGGCAGCCCCACTGACGCAACCGGCGCCATCGTCGGTGAGTTGAAGGTGAGGACCGTAGGCGCGCTGGCAAGAAGCCTCGTTCGTGCCGAATGGCAGGCCGGCGACTCCGACTGGGATGTCGCGATCAATGAGGTGAGCGCCGACGACCTCGTGGCCTCGGCGAGCGTGGCGCTAAACGGCTGGCTTGGTCCGCGCTGGGTCAGGACCGGCTGGTTTGCCGCCTATCGGCTGCTCGTGGATGCAATTGTCGATCCTGCGCGGCTGCGTCGCATCGAATCCGATGTCGCGCGCCTGCGGGCCGGCGACTATGAGGGCTCGGTCGAGCGCATCAATCTGGAACGCGACCTCGTCGGCGCGCTCGTGGGCGGCTGCCGCAAGACCGTCGCTGGTTACACCGTCAAGCGGGAATATTTCAATTCCGAGTTCTCGGCTGGCATTGAGAACATCGCGTATGACGCCCATGAAGGCTTCAATTCGCCGATGTTCATCCGCACGGTGAAGCTCAAGGATTTTCCCTGGAATGGCTGGCTCGCGCTCGGGGTTGACGGGCGGGCGCAGGCAGCGTGGAACCCGATCGCAGGCTTTACCGATCCGTTCGGCCGCCTGATGTGGTTTGCGCTCGGAGACCCGGCAGCCGTGCCGTCGCCATATGACGAGAACTGGGTGTTCAACCGCATCTCGGATGTCGCGTCCAAGCCGCGTCGATGAATGCGTCGGAGCAAGTCCATGCCGCGAATTCCGCTCACACTGCGCCGATGCATGCTGCTGCCAATGGCGGGTGCGCTCGCGTCGAGCGTGGGCGTGCAAGCCGCGGAGCTGACGTTCGACCTCAAGATCGAGCACGGGCAGGTGGCACAGAACATGCGCCTGATCCGCGTCAAAGAGCGCGACGTGGTCAAGCTGCGCTGGGGCACGGACCAGCCATTGACCCTGCATCTGCACGGCTATGACATCGAGCAGAAAGTCGAGGCCGGCGCGATCGCCGAAATGAAGTTCACGGCACGCGCGACCGGACGCTTCGCCATCCACCTCCATGATGCGCGCGAGCGCGCAGGTAGCCCCTCCCATCATGAGCCACCGCTTGTCCTTATCGAGGTCTATCCGCAATAGCGCCGCCGTGTTGCGGACGCTGGCAGCAGCAGCGTGTGTCGCTCTCGGCACTGCGGCACCTGCTGCCGCCCACGGCTTCGGCCAGCGCTATGACCTGCCGCTGCCGCTTTCGCTCTATCTTTCGGAGCTGCCGCCGCGGTCGCATTGTCATTCCTCGTCTTCGGGCTGTTCGTTCGTCATGCCCCCGCCACCCGTCGCGGCTCGCATGTCGATCTGCTCGCCACCGCACCCGGCCGGCTGATCGCATGGCCAGGTGTTGTTCTGTTGCTCCGGCTCGTCGCGCTTGGCGTATTCATTGTCACGGTGCTCGCCGGGTTCATCGGCCATCAGAATCCATACCGCAACATCGCGCCAACGCTGGTGTGGATCATCTTCTGGGTCGGCCTTGCCTATGTTTCGGCCTTCGCTGGAGACCTGTGGCAGCTGATAAATCCGTGGCGGACGTTGTTCGAAGGGGCGGAGTGGCTCTATCGGCTAGCCGCCGGCACTGAACTGTCACGACGGCTGCCGTACTGGCCGGCGCTCGGTGTCTGGCCGGCGTGCTTGCTGCTGCTCGCCTTTGCGTGGATCGAGCTTGTCTACCCAAGCCCCGCCGTGCCGGCTCACATTGCCGGTTTCGCCGCCGCGTATTCGATCCTCACCTTGATCGGAATGTTCGTGTTCGGCCGTGACATCTGGATGCAGCACGGCGAGGTGTTCACCATCGTGTTCGGCACCTTCGCTCGTTTCGCGCCAACTCAGGTTCAGCCGCAAGGGCGGAAGTTGTTGCTTCGACCATTCGGGGCAGGGCTGCTCGACGACGAGCCCGTCTCGACGTCCATGATGGCATTCGTGTTGCTCCTGCTCTCGACTGTGCTTTATGACGGGCTCATCGGCACTTCGACATGGTCGAACCTCGAAAGCTGGCTTCGCGCCACGCTGCCCCGCTTGGGCGAGCACGACTCGATCGCGATCAAGACGGCCGGCCTCGTCGGGTTCTGGCTTTTGTTCCTCGGCGCCTACCTGGCGATCTGCGCGATCATGGCGACGCTTATGGCCCGCTCGCCGATGGAGCTTGCCCGCAGCTTCGCACTGACGCTCGTCCCGATCGCCATCGGCTATCACGTGGCACATTATCTGGTGTTCCTGTTGATCCAGGGCCAGTACATCGTGCCGCTCGCGTCCGATCCGTTCGGCAAAGGCTGGAATCTCTTCGGCACAGCTGGCTACCGCGTTGATATCGCAATCGTCGGGGCGCGCTTTGCGTGGTACGCGGCGGTTGTGGCGATCGTGACGGGCCATGTCACGGCGGTCTATCTCGGCCATACCAGGGCGATGCGTGTGATAGCGGTACGCGGAACCGCGCTTCGTTCTCAAATTCCACTGACTGCGCTCATGGTCGTCTACACGTTTGTTGGTCTGTCGATCACAGCGGAGCCCATCGTGGGGCAGCGCGAACCCGCCCCGCCATCCGTCGTGACGGAGGTGATCCATGTCCCTGCTGACGCGGTGTTGCCCGAGCCGGGCGACGGCCGGCTGCAGTTGGTCGGGCCGGAAATATCCGCTGCTGCGAAATTGACCTATCGCATGCTCGGCTCGGCTTTTCACGACGGCTCACGCACGACCGTCGCCGATCTGCTCTATGCCTATATGTTCGCGTATCGCTGGGGCGTTCGCCGCAACGGCGATGAGGGGCATTACGACGCCGTCGTCGACGCTGCAACAGCACCTCTGCGCCGAGCACTTGTTGGATTGCGGGTCGCGGATACGGACATCACCTCCAAGAGCTTCCGCGTTGGCGATGTCAGCTTCGTTCGTGAGCTGCTGGTCGTCGACGTCTATCTGACGATCGCGCCGGAGAATTCGGACCAGGACGCTCTGGCGGCGTCGCCCTGGAGCACGCTGCCATGGCATCTGGTCGCGCTCATGGAGGAGGCGGTCAGCCGCGGCTGGGCGGCATTCTCGCAAGCAGAGGCCTTGCGCCGCAATGTCGAGTGGCTCGATCTCGTCCGCTCTGACGAACTCAAGCGTAAGCTCGTGGCGTTGGTCGAGGCATTCGAGCGCGACGCATACCGCCCCGCCTCGTTGCGATCCTTGGTGACCTCGGACGAGGCGCGCAAGCGTTGGGCGGCGCTCGCGGCCTTCTACCGCGAGCACGGTCACTTCCTGGTCACCAACGGACCCTACCGGCTTAAGAAATGGTCCGCCGACAATGTCTCGCTCGAGGCTTTCCGGGATCTGACCTATCCGCTGGGCGTGGGCTCCTACGACGCCTACGCGATCCCGAGGCACGGCTATGTCACCGGGGTAGAATGGAACGGCGACCGCGTCACGCTCTCGGGTGAGATCGAGATCATCGATAGATTCCAGCGAAGCTATCGCCTGGTGCGGACGCCGTTGCCGTTGATTGCACCCGTCGTGCGCAATCGCGCCGCACCGGAGTGTCGCTTTGTGGTGATCGACGACAAGAATCGAGTCGTGCTCGCCGATGTCGCGCTGCCCGGCGACGGCGCGACATTCCGGATCGATTTGGGCGGCCGGCTGCCGGCCGGCCAGTACACCATGCTTGCCGTCATCGCGGTCAACGGCAATGTCATGAACCCGGATATCCGGCGTATTCCCGTCGTCATTGCATCCGACCGATGATCGCTTGGTCGTGAGGATTGGTTCCCCGGAATCTGAAGGTTGGCCGTCAATTGGGGAAACTTTCGGCGTTGCGCCGACATTTTGCGACGATGTCTCGACACACATTGATGCTCGTCGGTTCAACAAGGAATATCCGATCAGTGCGACATCAATGTTGGTTTGGTCATCGAGGCAAGCATACCACGTGTCGTCCCGCCAAGAATAAATTCTCGCAGCCGGGAATGCCCGTACCCGCCCATGACAATGAGATCGGGATACGTATCGGCTGCATATGACAGGATTGCATTTGAAACATCGATCTTGCTGACGGGAATGCGCTCAATCGTGCCGTTTACTCCGTGACGGGTCAGATGGGTCGCGATATCCGCACCCGGAAGGTCTGCGCTTTTCGCGCTCTGAATGTCCGCAACAACAATACTCGCCTTGCCGGAGCGGGTAAGAAACGGCATGGCATCGGCGACCGCAGCAGCGCATGAGTGTGACCTACGTTGACTTCAGGCTGGATCAGCACATCGCACGCAAGGCGGTGTCGCCAGTTCGAAGGCTGCTCGACCATCTCGGCCTGATCGAGATCGAGCCGGGACCGCGCCTCGTTGCCAGGGCCGTCAGTTTCCTTACCGGCCTGGCGGCCAAGAGTGCCCTCATGGCGCCAGCGCGTCGAGTAAGATTTTGGCCTCCTTCAAGTCGAGCGTGCCGAAACCCTCGGTGAACCAGCCGTAGATCGGGGCGAGGAGATCACGGGCTTCGGCGTTCCTGCCTCGGTCGCTCCAGAGGCGCGCGAGGCTTGTGGCAGCACGAAGCTCAAGCAGCTTCGCCCTCTGCCCGCTGCTGACCTCGATTGCCCGTCGAAAACAGGCTTCCGCTCTCATCATGCTGCCCGCGCGCCACAAGCAGCCGACCCCTGAGGCGGTGCAGTTCGGCCTGCCACCAACGCTCACCGCTCACCTCTGTCGCAGGCGAGCGCATCCTCCAACAATTCGAGCGCTTCACCGGGCTTGCCGAGATCGGCTTTGGCGCTTGCCAAGACTGCCAGCATGTAAGGTCTGGTGAGCATGGCGGACAGCCGAAAGAGCGCGAGACCCTGTTCCATCAAAGCGATTCCCTGCTCGAGTTCGCCGCCATCCGCTGTCGCCCACCCCGAGAAGAACATTCCTGCGCCGCGCATCATCGGAAAATCGTGCTCTTGCGATAGCTCAAGCAGCTCAGTGGCAAGATCGCGGCAGCTTTGCCTCTGGCGGCCGACCTGAAGGACGATCGCAGAGTGCCACATTGCATGGCGAGGCTGTACGGATGGGACAAGCTCCGAGCCAACGTGACGGCCTCGGCAGCGAGTTTCATTGCCTGTTGAGGGAAGCCCAACAGCGCCATGTTGATCGCCCTGACGCCGTGAGCGCACACTCCGGGATCATGACCACTGAAGGTGAACGCAAGGGCATGATGCCGGGTGCAGTCATATCGTGAAATGCCTTTTTGAGAATGCTCGTCTGCAGCGGCCAATTCGCCGCACCAAAGCGACGTCGCCCACTTCGCGTGATGGCCCTCAAGCACGAGATCATCAGCGCCCAAGCGCTGCGCGAGCCGAGAAGCTCGTCGGCATGAGCGGCCGCTTCGCTCAAGCGTCCGGAGGTCATCGAATAATAGTAGAGGCCCCACAGCGCCTTGAACCGCGTTGAGCTGTCTTCGCCCGCCTCGAGAGCCACGGCGCGGCTATAGATCGCTTCAACCTCCGGTGACCCGGTGCCCTTCACCATCATAAGGGCCGGCCCGAGCTTGACGCATAACTCCAGCTCCTTCGCCGCACGATCGGGTTTCTCGCCAAGCTTGGTCAAGAGGTCCAGCGCAACGGAAAAGTGATGAATGGCCTCGGCGTGGCCCGAGCGCGCCATCGCCAAATCTCCCGCCCGTTGCCAATACTCGATCGCAGCATCACTTAGCCCGGCCTCTGTGAAGTGGTGGGCGACAAGTTCGGGTTGGGCGCGTACGACTTCCGGAAAACGGGTCTCGTACGCTCTTGCGATCCGAGCATGCAGTTGCTGGCGGTTGGCTCGAAGCAGACTGGCATACGCAACATCCTGCACCAACGCATGTTTGAAGGTATATTGCGCATTCGGTGGCGCACCGCGCCGAAAGAGTAGCTCAGCGCGACACAAGTTGCTCCAACGCATCACTCAATTGGCGCTCTGGCATCCCCGCCGCAGCGTGCAGCAGCTCGTGCGAGAATTGGCGGCCCAGTGCGGCACCGACCTGAGCCACCTGTCGCACCGAAGTCAGTCGGTCGAGCCGTGCCATCAGCGAGGCATGGAGCGTCGTGGGGATCGCTACCGGTGCCAGAGGACCGTCAAGCACATAGTCATGCTCCCGTTTCCGCAGCAGCCCGCTTTCGAGCACGGCCTTGGTCAGCTCCTCGATGAAGAGTGGCACGCCGTCGGTGCGAACAAGGATCTGGTTGGTCACCTCTTCGGGCAGGGCTCTTCCCTGGGCGACCCCGGTTATCAGCGTTGTCCCCTCGCGTCGGCTCAATCGCGTAAGAGAGACCGTTGTCACATGAGCGTAACCCGGCCAGGGCGGCGTAAACTCTGGCCTCGCACTAATGAGCAGTAACAGCCGCATATGGGGCGCTCGTTCCACAATGCGCGCGAGCAGCTCTAGCGTCGTCGGATCGATCCATTGGACATCCTCATAGATCATCAGCACCGGCTGCTGCTGCTCGAGGTGCCGGAGCTGCGCAAAGAGCGCGTCGAAGGTCTTCTCCTTCCGCTTCTGAGGGTCCATCTCAAACAATCCGCGCTGCCCATCTCTTGGTACTGAGAGGAGGTCAGCCAGAAGCGCCACTTCCGCGGCTTGCTCAGGGACTACTGGCGCAAGTAGGGTTTGGAGCTTGATGTAGCTTCTGCGCGGGTGCATCGCCACGTTCAAACCGAGCGGCGCGTTCGAGCTGATTGATGATTGGGTATAGGGCGCTGTCAGTGTGTTGTGGCGAGCAGAAGTAGCGTATTCGTACATGCGGCTGAGATTGGAGCCGCTCCTGCAGTGCGGCTGTCAATCGCGACTTGCCGACGCCCGGCTCGCCTGTAAGCAGGACCACGCGACCTTCACCCTGCGAGGCCTGGTTCCAGCGGCGCAAGAGCAGCTCCAGTTCCTCTTCGCGCCCTACCAACGGAGCAAGGCTGGTCTCGTGCTGCGCCTCGAAACGGCTTTGCACCGCGCTCGCGGCAAGTACCTGCCATGCCTGGATTGGATCGGCCAAGCCCTTGAGCGCTACTCTTCCCAGATCGCGGTATTCGAAGAGCCCGCCAGTCAGCCGTCGCGTGCTTGGCGCGATCACCACCTGACCGGGCTCCGCGAGCGTCTGTAGACGGGCAGCCAAGTTCGGGGTCTCGCCTACCACTCCTTGCTCCTGCGCTGCACCTTCCCCAATCAGGTCGCCAACCACCACTACGCCGGTCGCGATGCCGATGCGCACCTGAAGCGGTAGCCCCATGGCTGGTCTGAAGTCGGGACGCCGCCTCGACCAACGCGAGTCCGCAACGCACCGCGTGTTCTGCGTCGTCCTCGTGGGCTTGCGGATAGCCGAAGTAGGCAAGCACGCCATCGCCCATGTACTTGGCGACAAACCCGCCAGACTTGCCGATCACCTCCGCGCAGCGGTGATGATAGGCACTCATGATCTCTCGCATGTCCTCGGGGTCGAGCCGAGCCGAGAGCGCGGTCGAACCCACAAGGTCGCAGAACATGACCGTGAGCTGGCGGCGTTCAGCCGATCCTGCAACCTGCGAAGGCTGCGGCGGTGTCCGTAGCTGTCCGTGGCTGCTGCATCACGCCAGTTGTCGGCAGTTTGTGACCGCATTCCAAGCAGAATTTGGCACTCGCCGGGTTCGCGTTGCCGCACGACGGACAGCGTCCGAGAAGAGCCGCACCGCACTCCAGGCAGAACTTGCTGCCTTCGGGAATGTCGGCCTTGCAGCTCGGACATCGCACGGATCATCCCGATCTGACGACGCGTACCTTAACATCCTAAGCAGAATTGCGCAGCTTGACCAACGGACTGCCCTCCCGGACCAATGTCTGCACTCGGCGGAAGCGGACGTGCGGCCCCCAAGGAGGAAGTCCGGGTTTGACCCTGAATGGACACTTGCCGCGAGAGTCGACAAGGCACATCCTGATGCACGACTTAGGTCGTCTGGAACTGATCGATGCGGAAACGGAGGCAGCAAAGTGCAACGCAGAACACTTTTGATTGTCGGTGGCCGCACGGTGATGGCGGCGCTCGCGGCCGCGACCGGCGGTCCGAACTTGCTGTTTGCAAGAGATCGGACGCCCTCGTCGATCGCGCTGGAGGAGCGGATCGCAGACGTCCTCGCGACTTACGATGCCCAGGGCAACCATCGCACGGGGACGTCGGTTGACAACGCCTCAGCGCAATGGCTGGCGAGACAGGTACAGCAATCAGGTGCCGAGCCTGAGCTCGAACCCTTCGCGCTAAGCCGGGTTGATCCGCAGTCGTGTCACTTGCGCGTTGCGGATCGGAGCATCGCCGGAGTGCCACTTTCGACGCCAATTTCACCGACGGCGAAGGAGTACGCGGCAGGCTTGGACCCCTCGGTAGCGACGTCGAGATCGGGTTGGCAGAAACCGAGCCGCTCGGCGTCGCGGAGGGGGTCAGAGCGCAAGCGGGGCCCGTCGCGCAAACGCGACAGAGTCGCCACAAGGCGGTGGTTCTAGTCACGCGTGGGAGCCACCCCGGACTCTTCCTGCTCAACGCTGGATCCTTCGCGAAGCCATTCGGTCCGCCCACGCTGCAGGTCTCAAGCGTCGAAAGCGGGTGGCTGAAAGAGCAGGCCCAGCAACGGGCCGAGGCGACGCTCGTTGCCCACGCAAGCCGGACGGCCGCAGAAGCCTTAAACGTCACCGTCAAGGTTGCGGGCAGCAACCCGGCACTGGCGCCGCTCGTCTTCATGGCGCCGCGTAGTGGCTGGTGGCAATGCGTGAGCGAGCAGGGCAGCCGACTTGCGTGTTGGCTGGAAGTGATCAGGGTCTTGGCGGCTGGCAAGCCTGCGCGCGACTCTTTCTTCGTCGCCTTGAGCGGTCACGAACTCGGACTTCTAGGGATTGATGCCTATCTTAAGCGCCGAGGAGATCTTGTAAAACGCGCACATGCGTGGATTTTTTGGCTCTGATATTGGTGCGCCACGACAGCCGAATCTCATCCACGCGTCCGACGAGGTGCTTGAACAGTGGATCGTCAAAGCACTGGAAAAGGAAGGGCTGACTGTAAGCGCGAAAACACCCTACGACTCCGCAGCTCGCGGAGAAGCTCGTCCCGTCCAGCAAGGCGGCGGGCGATTCGTGACGCTAGTGTGTAGCAGCGAGGTCTATCATAACGTGGCCGACCGGTGGCCGGAGGCGATCGATGTGGCGACACTCGCTCGCTACGCCAGCGCGTTTGCGAACGGCGCCTTGGAACTTGCACAACAACAGAGCTGACGCCGACCGTAGTGACCGTTGCAGACACCGGTTCAATGCTGAACTGTCACCAACCGTGAATGACTGCTTTTTTGACGCCAGCCTGGACGTGTGCAGGCGGCACCGCGGCGTGAGGAAGCGGAGGAGCGCGGATCAATTCCATTTATGCTGGCTGCCGAGAGCCGAGTGCAGTGGCGATCTGGATTGCCGAAACGCGGAACAATGAAATTCTTGATTTCCGGCCTGACACGACGCCGATGGCTGCGCTTGGCGCGTGGCGCTTCGAACCGTGCGCGCGCGGCCCCGCCGCCAACGTCACCGGAGCAGGGTTACAACATCGTCGGAGGGCGGCGATGAACCAGATCGTGCGGCCGGGCGGCTTGCGCTGCCAGCTACCACCCGGCAGCACGGGCGCGGGATGGGCGACCGTTCGAGTTGGCGGACAAGCTCGACGAGTTGCGGGCGGAGTGTGGCCTGTTGGACTGGTGGGAGTTCGACAGCAAGGTCGCCGGTCACAGCGAATGGGCGACCACGAGAACGCACGGCGTGGAGCCGCTATGAGATCACGCCGGTAAAGGTCAAAGGACGCTTCGCGCACTATGAGGTTCGCGACGAGCACGATGTGGTCCTCGGAACGGTGAAGACGCCCGAATAGAGACCCATGGCTGATTGCGCAGCAGCACGCGGGGAGAACAATCCGCTGGACGCGGGTGAGCCTCTAACCGTCGTGTGACAGATCGCCTATCTGTCACCGATAGCCCAAAAGCACTCCATCCGAGATCAAGGTCGTCTGCAGAACCCTGCCTGCCCGCGCAGGAACGCAAACCCTTCGTCACGAGCCGAAGGGACGCGCTGTACTGCTCCGGACGATGTCGCATGGCGACCCATCGACGGCAGACAGATGCCGCTGCCCATGGTGGGCTGGACCGGCCATTGCCCCAACTTCCGGACCACGTCACGAAGCCTGAACTCCGACGGCACGCCCGCACTGTCGAAGGCCGAACGCCTGATCGAGATCGCAGATCGCGACGACGATGGTGCGCCCCAAGGGCTGGCCGCCGGTTCTACTATCTCGCGCTGTCGCACGGCTACATCAAAAGCCGGACATGGGCGACAGCAAAGCGGCGGACTCGCGCGTGCCGCCTATGACCGCGTCACCGACGTACTGGGCACGCTGCGCAAGCGGGGAAGCTGGGGTGGGACGCGGTGCTCGATCTGACGAGCTGGATCAATGGGAGATGTTCGGTTCGCCGCGCGGGCGTGCCGCCATGCGGCGCTTCACAACGAGGATCGATGGCTTGGCCAACCGCTACCCGATCTGATCGTCGAGAAGGACACCATGGGCCAGTCTGCAAGCCGATGGCCGAAGCGTAATTAGCGAATGCCGTTCTGCTATCGCGTGGCTATGGCTCGCGAAGCTCCAGCACGACACCCACCGAAATGATCAAACCGCTACGCGGGGAATGCAGCCAGACCAGCATCTACTTCGTCAGCGATCTCGACCCGTCGGGGCTCGACCTGCAACGGGCGTGGGAGCAGGCCATGAAGGACTTCGGCGTCAGTAGCGTCAGCGAATTCCAGCACATCGCGTTGACCCGCGATCAGGTCAGGACGAGAAAAAGACACCACCGGTCGCTCGCTGGAGCAGCTGGCCATCGCGGTCAAACCAAGCGACAGCCGCAGCAAGCTGTACATCGAACGGCACGGCACCCCAGTGCTGGGAAGTAGACATCCACTGCCGCCCGCCGTGATCCGGCGCGATCTCACCGTCTACGTCGAGAACTGGCTGAACGGGAAGCTGTGGAAGCAGCGTGCCGCCGAGATCGAGCGCGCCAGAAAGCTGCTGTAGGCTCACTGTCAGCCCCCGTGGGTGCGTTCTTTCTGCTGGCGGGTGTCTGACAGCCTGCCCGACGCTAAGCAGGATCGGCGCAGCTTGACCAACGGACTGCCCTCCCGGACCAATGTCTGCACTCGGCGGAAGCGGACGTGCGGCCCCCAAGGAGGAAGTCGGGTTTGACCCGAACCGGACATTCAGCCCAAGCTGTACGCGATTTTCCGCGCACGCCATTTCCAATCTCAGACGATTACGACATAATTTCTGCCGCGGTTGGCAGCACGAGCGAAGGTGACGCTCGTCGGTCTTAGTCGGGCCTTCGTATTGCAGAAGACAGGCTGCCAGATAGCGGCAATAACTCGGGGATAGGTGCCGGGAGAATAGCAATGTTGACGACCGATTATTTGATCATCGGCAGCGGTACCGCTGGCATGAGCTTCGCAGACCAATTGTTGACCGACACCAATGCAAACATCGGTATCATCGACCGGCATCACATGCCGGGCGGCCATTGGAACGACGCCTATTCCTTTGTCCGCTGCATCAGCCATCTGCGTTCTATGGCGTGGGATCGCGTCAACTCGGCAGCAACCGCATCGACGTATCCAGCCTCAATCGGGGTTACTATGAACTGGCCTCTGGCCCGGAGATCGTCAGCTATTTCGACAGGCTGGATGCAAGAACGTTTTCTGCCTTCGGGTCGCGTCCAGTATTTTCCGATGTGTGACCATCTGGGAGACGGACGATTCGTTTCCCTCGTCTCGGGCGCAATCCAGCAGGTCGCGTTTAGCAAGAGACTCGTGCACGCTACGTTCTTGGACACCCAGGTGCCCTCGACGCACACCCCTCCTTTCGAGTCGCCGAAGGCGTCAAACTCGTAACGCCCAACCTGCTGCCGATTTCCGCGCCCGGGCACCAACGCTACGTTATCTTGGGCGGCGGCAAACGGCGATGGATGTCGGAACCTGGCTGCTACAGATGGGCGTTCGGCCGAAAAAGTATCCGATGGATCGTACCACGAGATCTCTGGGTGCAAAATCGCGACACTGACTCAGCCCGGCGACGCCTTTTTCGAGCGCACCGTCGGCGGAATGGCCGATCAGTTGGAGGCGGCGGCCGAAGCCACCTCGGTCGCGGATCTCTTCGAGCGGCTGGAACGAAGAGGCCAGATGTTACGCATCGATCGGACTGTGTGGCCGACGGTGTTTCGCGGCGCCACGCTCTCGATCCTCGAAGTGGAAGCGCTGAGCACTATCAAGGACGTAGTGCGCAAAGGACGTGTTAGGCGGATCGAGCGCGATGCGATTGTCCTTGAGAAAGGCACAGTCGATGCTGCGCCGGACGACCTCTATGTGGATTGTACCGCGAAGGCATTCAGCAGACGCCCTCCAGTTCCGGTCTTCAATGGGCGATCAGATCACGCTCCAGCATGTTGCGTACCGGGCGTTTCAGTTTCAGCGCGGCCTTCATCGCACATGCCGAAGCGGTCTATGACGATGACGCGATCAAGAACGATCTCTGTGCGCCGATTTCGACGCCAGACGTCGCTGCGGATTGGCTTAGGAATATGCTCTCGGATTTGCGAAATGGACAGCGATGGGCGGCCGAAAAAGCGCTGCGTACGTGGATCGCCGAGCACAGGCTATCAGGCGCCGGATCCAGATACCGGCGCGGCATCGAGTCCCGAAGGGATGCGCATTCTGAGCGTCTGCGCGAAGCCCGTCCGCGGGCTGCGGCAAAGCCTGGCACGGCTTGTCGCCGAACTCGATCAAAGCCGACATCGTCGATAACTCCCAGATCGACATAATTGCATTTTGTTGTAAAATTCCCATTGGCAAAGGAAAACACACGGCACACCAGATGCAGGAAATTTCGCTAGTTAGTTTCAGTGGCGTATTTGCTTTGCGGGACGGCGTCAGTGAAAAAGAGTTTTTGCCGAGATTGCACGCCTTCTTCCAGCATTTCATAGATATGGGGTTTGCCACGGGCTATCGCGTCATGCGCCGCGAGGCGCTGGACGGCTTTGGCAAAACGCTACCGGCCTTCACGTATCGAGGTGAACTCGTCTATCCAGACCTGGAGCGGGAGCATGCCGCGTACGAATACGTCAAACAACATGGCGAGCAGGTAAACTCGCTGCATGTAGCGATGAACTCATTGGTCAAACCCGACGCAGACTTCTTTTTAGAGACGCGCATCGCATAGAGCACGAATGTCTGCCTTTGGCACATAGCTGCCCCGGACGTGTGCGACGGCACGTCCGCAGTTGGCGAAAGCCGACACCGCATTCCAGGCGCATCCGTTGGTCAACCGACTGAACCTTGCTTGGATCAACGCCGCTGTTCAACTGCCGCCAGCGATAGCGCAGCATCAAGACGAGCAATACGTAACTG
>ERZ1370068.3338-contig-2451_pt1 | contig 28866 bp, 34 predicted proteins | sample MGYA00561227_ERZ1370068 | MGnify/ENA primary metagenome ERZ1370068 (study PRJEB38410, sample SAMEA6850437) | metagenome | study: Metagenomic assessment of the ecological functions of the soil: analysis of the soil microbiota associated with the...
GCCTGCACCCGCACCGCCGGCTTCAGGCCGCCCAGAACGGAGACGCGGCCGACGCCGGAAATCTGGCTGAGGCGCTGGCCCAAAATGGTATCGGCGATGTCGCTCATGGCGCGCAGCGAAATCGTCTCCGACGTCAGCGCCAGCGTCAGCACCGGCGCGTCGGCCGGATTGACCTTGGCGTAGGTCGGCGGATACGGCAGCGTTCTCGGCAAGATGCCGGCGGCGGCGTTGATCGCCGCCTGCACGTCCTGCGTGGCGCCGTCGATGTCGCGGTTGAGGTCGAACTGCAGCGAGATCTGGCTGACGCCGAACGAACTGGTCGACTGCATCGAGCGACAGCGACGGGATCTGCCCGAGCTGGCGCTCCAGCGGCGCTGTGATCAGCGAGGCCATCACGTCGGGGCTGGCGCCCGGCAGTTGCGTCGTCACCTGCACGGTCGGGAAATCGACCTGCGGCAGCGCCGAGCACCGGCAGCGCCCAGTAGCCGAGCGCGCCGCCGATCATCAGCGCGATCCCGAGCAGCGAGGTCGCGATCGGCCGGCGGATGAACGGTTCGGAGACGCTCATGGCTGCGCGCTCGTTGTTGTCGGATCCGATATCACGCGGTCGCACTGCTTGTGTCGCGCGCCGGCTAGCTGCTGAGCTCCTGCCCGGCGCCGGTCCGGTCTGACCCTTCTGGTCGCCCCCTCGCCGCGCTTGCCGTCCTTGCCCGGGCGTTCGCTTAGCCGTCCTTGCCTTGCTGCCGCCACCTCTGCCATCGGGCGCGCGGCTGCGCTTCGCGCGGCGCGAGGTCGGCGCGTCGGCGCTGCATCGTCCTTGCCGATGATGACACTTTGCGCCGTCGGACAGATTGGCAAAACCCGTCGTCACCACGCGGTCGGAGGTCGAAAGCCCGCTGCGCGATCACCGCATCGGTTTCGTTCTGCTGCGTCACCACGACCGGTTTGGCGGTGGCGATGTCGCCGTCGCCGATGACGTAGCTGAAGGTGCCGGCGGGCCGCGCTGCACCGCGGAGGTCGGCACCACGATCGCCTTGCGGCAGGGTTTCGACCTTCAGGCGCACATTGACGAACTGGCCCGGCCAGAGCTGGAAATTGGCGTTGGGGAATTCGGCCTTCAGCTTCAGCGTGCCGGTGGTCGGGATCGACCTGGTTGTCGATGCCTTTCAGCGTGCCGGTATCGACCACGGTGACGCCGTCATTGCCGAACACGTCGACGGCGCAGCGCGCCCTTGGCCGGCGGCGGCGTTGACCCGCACGATCTGCTGCTGCGGCAGGCTGGAACTGCACCGCGATCGGCTGCAGTTGCGTGATGATGACCGAGCCCGGTGGCGTCGGACGCCGTGGATGATGTTGCCCTGATCGACCTGGCGCAGGCCGGCACGGCCGGACAACGGCGCGACGATCTTGGTGTAGCCGAGCGTCGCCTGCCGCGTTGTCGATCGCGGCCTGATCGGCCTTCACCAGCGCTTCCTGCTGCGCGACGACGGCGCTTCTGCGTATCGGCTTGCTGCTTCGAGCCGGCGTTGGACGCGCGCGAGCTGCTGATAGCGCGCGAGATCGAGCTCGCTGGTTGGCGAGCTGCGCTTCATCCTGCGCCTTCTTGGCGACCGCCTGATCGTACTGCGCCTGATAGATCACCGGATCGATCTCGCCGAGCACGTCGCCCTTCTTGACGTCCTGGCCCTCGGCGAAATTGACCGCGATCAGCTTGCCGTCGACCTGGGCGCGCACGATCACGTTGTTCAGCGCGCGCACCGAGCCGACGCCGTCGAGATAAACCGGCACGTCCTGCATGCGCGGCGTCGCCGCCAGCACCGGCACCGGCAGATCGCGCGGCACGGCGCGCCGCGATTGGCGCCGCCTGCTTCAGGCTGCTGATAGGCGCAGCCAGCCGATGTAGCCGAGGCCGCCGAGGATCAGCAGCGTGATCAGTGATCGACACCATGCGCCGGCAGCACGCTGCGGACGACGCTCGCTTGCCCGCGGCCTTCGCGGTTTCGTTCAATTCCGGCTTAAAGAGCATCGACCGGCCTCTCCATCCTCGGCTCCCAGCCGCCCCCCAGCGCCTGATAGAGGCTGACGATCGCGAGCAGCCGCGCCAGTTGCGCCTGCCACCAGCGCATCCTCCGCCTGAAATAGCGTCAGTTGCGTGTTTAGCACAGTTACGATGTCGGCAGTTCCGGCCCGCAGCTGCTGCTCGGACAGTTGAAAGGCCCGCCGCGACGACGCCAGCACGTCGCGCTGCAGCCGCAGCTTGATCGGTGGTCTCGCGGATCGACAGTCAGCGCGTTGTCGACGTCGGCGAAGGCCTGCACCACCGTCTTGCGGTAGGTCTGCAGCAGTTCATCCTGCCTGGCCTTGGTGAACTCGAAATTGCCGAGGATCTTGCCGCCGTCGAAGATCGGCTGGGTCAGGCTGCCGACCATGCTGAAGAACGCCGCATGCGGCTGGAACAGCGACACCAGCGCCGAGCTCTGATAGCCGCCCTGCCCGGTCAGCTGGATGCTCGGGAAGAACTGCGCGCGCGCGTTGCCGACATTGGCGGTGGCGGACGCAAGCTGCGCTTCCTGCCGCCGGATGTCCGGACGCTGCGTCAGCAATTCCGACGGCAGGCCCGGCGTCACGCCGCGGCGATCGCGATCTGGTTCGAGCGAGCCGCCGGTGACGCGGACTGCTCTCCGGCGGCCGCGACACCAGCGTCGCCAGCGCGTTGATGTTCTGCTCCAGCGTTTGCCGCAGCGGCGGCACCAGCGCGCGCTGGTTGGCGAGCACGCTCTCCTGCTGCGCGACGTCGAGATCGGTGCCGGTGCCGGCGCTCAGCCGCTGCTTGATCGCGTCGAGGATGCGCGTGGCGCTGGCGATATTGCTGCTCGGCGGTGCGCAAGCCGGTCCTGCGCGGCCAGCACCTGGAAATAGGCGTTGGCGACGCTGGTCAGCGTGGTCAGCGCCACGACGTCGCGATCGAAGCGGTTGGCGACCGCGGTCTCTTCCGCCGCCTGCGCGGCGTCGCGGTTCTTGCCCCAGAAATCGAGCTCGTAGCTGGCGCTGAGCGAGGCCGAAGTAGTTGACGACCTCGCGGCCCGCCATTGGTCAGGCCGCTCGCGCTCGAGCCCGAGGTGCGCGAATAGGTCTCCGAGCCGCTGCCCTGCAGACTCGGCAGCAATGCGGCGCCCGGCGATCGCGCGCCTGCGCGTCGGCCTGGATGAAGCGCGCGGTGGCGGCGGCGATGTCGAGATTGACGGTCTGCGCCTCCTCCATCAGCGTCGTCAACTCGCGCGAGCGGAAGCCGCGCCACCAGTCGAGCGTGCGGCGGCGCGTCGAGCGGGTTCCGTGCCGGCCGCCTTGTAGCCTGCGGGACATATCGAGCGCGGGATCGGGCAGATCCTTGGTCAGCAGTGCAGCCGGACGAACTCAGCGCCATGCAGAGCAGCCGCCAGCGCAGGCGCGTCAGGCGCCGCGACCGCTGCACGCAATCCCATCGGCGCCAGTCCCCAGGACGCTCATGGTCACCCCGTTCTCCGCACGGCGGCAGTGTCCCGCGCAGCCGCACCGAATCGATCCGGCCGGATGCGCGGACGATTCTGCTGGGCTGACGCTGCGACGACCACGGGTGATGCTTCCGTTGAAACCGAGCGGATTATCCTACCCTTGCGATCTCGGACGCGCACAGTCCTGCGGACAGTTCGGCCTGCATCGCCGTCAGCGCCGATCAGCGACGCATAAACGGCTCACTTCGCCTTATTTTATCGGCCTTTCCTGCGAGATCGGAGTGCTCGGAACAGGCGCAAACTTACGAAGATTTCATGGGGTTTTCCCCTGTTCCGATGATCCGCCATGGCTCCGTCTCACGCGCCATGCGCGCCGCGGCCGATTTGAAACCCCGAACCGCCGCGCCGTATCTCGACTGCACAGCCGAGAGGGGCCAGGAATGCGGGTCGCGGTTATCGGAACGGGAATCGCCGGCAATGCCGCGGCCTGGACCCTGTCGAAGCGTTATCCGGTCACCGTCTACGATCGCGAGCTCGGCCCGGCGGCCACAGCCACACCGTCACCATCGACTACGACGGGACACCGCGTCGCGGTCGATACCGGCTTCATCGTCTACAACGAGCTGAACTATCCCGACCTCACCGCGCTGTTCGCCCATCTCGGCGTCGAGACGGTGGAAAGCTGCATGAGCTTTGCGGTCACGGCGGACGCCGGCCGCTTCGAATGGAAGGGCGGCGGCAACAACTGGATCGAGACCGCCAAGGGCCTGTTCGCGCAGCCGCGCAATCTGCTGTCGCCGTCCTATCTCTGGATGCTGCGGCGACATCCTGACCTTCAACCAGCAGAGCGTCGCCGATTACACGGCCGGCAAACTGGCCGGCCTGACGCTCGGCGAATATTTCACGCCGCGATCATTTCGCGCCGCGGCTGCTGACCGACTATCTCGCGCCGATGGGCGCGGCGATCTGGTCGGCGCCGGCGGAGCGAGATGCTGGACTTTCCGGCCGAGAATTTTGTCGCGTTCTTCAGCAACCATCGCCTGCTGCAATATGACCGTCCGGTCTGGCGCACGGTGAAGGGCGGCAGCCAAGCGCTATGTCGAGAAACTGACGGCGGCGTTCCGCGATCAGCTGCGGCTCGGCTGCGCGGTGACGTCGATCGAGCGCACGCGCGCACGGCGTCGTCGTCCATGACAGCCACGGCCAGGCACGAGACGCTACGATCACGTCGTGATCGCCGCGCACAGCGACCAGGCGCTGGCGATGCTCGTCGGACGCCGACGACGCGCGAGCGCGCCATCCTCGGCGCGATCGGCTATTCGCCCAACACGGTCTATCTGCATCGCGATATCAGGCTGATGCCGAAGCGCCAGGCGCGCCTGGGCGTCGTGGAATTTCCTGCGCTGGCAGCGCGAGGGCGCGCCGCGAACGACGTCGCGGTGACCTACTGGATGAACCGGCTGCAGGGCATCGACGACGACAAGCCGCTGTTCGTCAGCCTCAACCCGCCGTTCGAGCCGGATCCCGACGCTCACCTTCGGCAAGTACATGTGTCGAGCATCCGCAATACAACGCCGCCGCCTTTGCCGCGCAGAAGCGGCTCGGCGAAATCAGGGCCGGCGCCACACCTGGTTCTGCGGCGCCTGGACCGGCTATGGCTTTCACGAGGACGGCCTGCGCTCCGGCCTCGCGGTCGCCGAAGCGTTGGGCGCGACGGCGCCGTGGCGCGCGGCCGCCGCTCGAACTGGCGGAGGCCGCGGAGTAGCGATGCCGCGCCACGCGAGACCGCAGCACGAGCTGCCGACGATGCCGCGGCCGCGCTCTATTTCGGCGACGTGATGCATGCGCGGCTGAAGCCGATGGGCCATCGCTTCAACTATCGCGTCATGAGCCTGCTTGATCGATCTCGACCGGCTCGACGACGCCGACCGGCAATCGCCGCTGTTCGGCGTCAACCGGGCGGCGCTCTACTGCTTCCAGGAAGCCGATCACGGCGAGCGCGACGGATCGTCGTTGCGCGCACTATGTGCAGCGCTTGCGCGCGCCGAGCGCGGCATCGATCTCGACCGGCGGGCGGGTGCTGCTGCTCTGCTATCCGCGCCTGCTCGGCTACACCTTCAATCCGCTGTCGGTCTATTTCTGCTATCGCGCCGGCGGCGAGCTTGCGCTGCATCATCTACGAGGTGCGCAACACCTTTGGCGACATCCATCCCTACGTGCTGCCGGTCAGGCCGGGCGAGATCAGCGACGCCGGCGTCCGGCAGCAGCAGGAAAAGCTGTTCTACGTCTCGCCCTTCATCGAGATGGCGATGCGCTACCATTTCCGCGTCCCGCCGCCGGGCGAGCGCGTCAAATTGCGCATTCTCGAGACCGACCGCGACGGTCCGCTGCTGCGGCGACCTTCAGCGGCCGCCGCCGCCGCTGACCACGGCTTGCGTTGCTGCGCGTTGTTCGCGCTGCCGCTGGTCACGCTGAAGATCGTCGCCGCGATCCATTGGGAGGCGCTGCGGCTCTGGCTCAAGGGCGCGGCTGGTGCCGCGTCCGGATGCCGCAGCTGCGAACGCGCACGAGGCCACCTGCAGTTCCCGAAGGAACAATTATGTTACGCTGGCGTTGCCTGCCCGCGCCAAAGCGCTCTGGTCCAGTGGGGCCGAGACTAACCCGATCCATCACGGGCAGTTCGGACCATGCGGCGGCTGTCGGTGGATCTGCCATGCCGAGTTGATTACGGTCACTTCGGACACCGTGGATCAGTCTGTTGCCGGACCTGCCCCGCATGGTCCGGCTGGCACTTGGCTTCGGCTCCAAACTCCAGCGCGGCACGCTGGACGTGACGCTGCCCGACGGCCGCATCGTCCGGCTCGGCGGCAACGGGCCGGGCCCGGCCGCCGCGATGAACGATCTACGATTACGGCTTTGCGTCGCGGCTGCTGCGCGGCGGCGATATCGGCATCGCCGAAGCCTATCTGCGCGGCGAATGGGACACGCCGGACCTGACGCAATTCCTCTATCTGTTCTGCGTCAACCAGGACTGGATGCAGACGATGCTCGATCGGCAAGCCGCTGATGCGCTCCTGTCCAGATCGTCCGGCACTGGTTCAACCGCAACACCAGGCGGCAGGCGCGCCGCAACATCTACGCGCATTACGACATCGGCAACGCCTTCTATTCGGCATGGCTCGATCCGAGCATGACCTATTCCTCGGCGCTGTTCGAGGACGACACGCCGGATCTGACCGCGGCGCAGAACAACAAATACCGCCGGCTTGCCGAGGCGATCGATCTGCGGCCCGGCCAGAAGCTGCTGGAGATCGGCTGCGGCTGGGGCGGCTTTGCCGAATATGCCGCCAAGACGTACGGCGCCAAAGTGGTCGGCCTCACCATCAGCAAGGAGCAGCGCGATTTCGCGCAGGCGCGCATTCACGAAGCCGGCCTCGCCGACAAGGTCGAGATCCGGCTGCAGGACTATCGCGACGAGCGCGACCAGTATGACCGCATCGCCTCGATCGAGATGATCGAGGCGGTCGGCGAGCAGTTCTGGCCGAAATATTTCTCACAGCTGCGCGACCGCCTGCTGCCCGGCGGGCTCGCCGGCATCCAGGCCATCACCATCCAGGACAGCCTGTTCCAGACCTACCGCCGCGAAGTCGATTTCATCCAGCGCTACGTTTTCCCCGGCGGCATGCTGCCCTCGCCGCAGGTGCTGAAAGCGCTCGGCGAGCGGTTCGGCGTTCCCGTCATCCGCGAACGCATTTTCGGGCAAGATTATGCCAAGACGCTCGCGATCTGGCGAAGCAATTTCCGCGCGGCCTGGCCGAACCTGATGCCGCTCGGGCTTCGACGACCGCTTCCGGCGGCTGTGGGAATACTACCTCGCTTATTGCGAGGCGGGATTCCTGTCGGGAAATATCGACGTGCGTCAGGTGGTGTTCGCGAAATCGGGCTGACAGCCCTGTCCCATCGCTGGCTTGTGTGCCCTGCGGCGGTCCTTTAGGGTCGCCGCAACGATTAGGCAAGCAAACCGGCAATTTCAAAACATGACCATCAACAACGACGTCATCGAAGCGATCGGCAACACGCCGCTCATCAAGCTGAAGCAGGCTTCCGAAGCTGACCGGCTGCACCATTCTCGGCAAGGCCGAATTCATGAATCCCGGCCAGTCGGTGAAGGACCGCGCCGGCAAATGGATGATCCTCGAGGCCGAGAAGCGCGGCGACCTCAAGCCCGGCGGCCTCGTGGTGGAAGCGACCGCCGGCAATACCGGCATCGGGCTTGCGGTGGTCGCCAGCGCGCGCGGCTACCGCACGCTGATCGTGATCCCGGAAACCCAGAGCCAGGAAAAGAAGGACATGCTGCGGCTGTGCGGCGCCGAGCTGGTCGAGGTGCCGGCGCTGCCCTACTCAATCCGAACAACTACCAGCATGTCGGACGACGGCTGGCCGATCAGCTTGCGCAAGACCGAGCCGAACGGCGTGCTGTTCGCCGACCAGTGGAACAATCTCGACAATGCCAAGGCGCATTACGAGATCGACCGGCCCGGAAATCTGGCGAGCAGACCGGCGGCAAGATCGACGGCTTCATCTGCTCGGTCGGCACCGGCGGCACGCTGGCCGGCGTCAGCCGCTATCTGAAGGAAAGAACAAGGACATCGTCGATCGCCTGCGCCGATCCGCGCGGCTGCTGCGATGTACGAACTGTTCAAGAACGGCATCGCCAAATCGACGCCGGGCGGACTCGATCACCGAAGGCATCGGGCTCGGCCGCGTCACGCCCGTCATCGAGACAGCCAAGGTCGACGACGCCTTCCTGATTCCCGACGAGGAAGCCGTGCCGATCATCTACGACCTGCTCGAGCACGAAGGCCTGTGCCTCGGCGGCTCCACCGGCATCAACGTCGCCGGCGCGATCCGGCTCGCCAAGCAGCTCGGGCCCGGCAAGACCATCGTCACGATCCTCGCCGATTCCGGCAACCGCTATCAGTCAAAGCTGTTCAATCCGGAGTTCATGCGCTCGAAGAACCTGCCGGTGCCGGCATGGCTGGAGAAGCGCAGCAAGATCGACGTGCCGTTCGAGAAGGTGTGAGCTGTCGAGTATGTCGGGTGGGCTAGCGCGCTCATGCGCCGTGCGCACATCCTCAACCGGCTCGATGGTCGGCACGCTCGCTATGCGCCACCCTACGACTAGCAGCTAATGCCGCAAGATCTGGCTCGAGGAACAGCTTGGTCCGCGCGTGCTGCGGATTGGCGAAGAATTCTCGCGGCGTGTTCGACTCGATCACCTGGCCGGCGTCCATGAACACGACGCGGTTGGCGACTTCGCGCGCAAATCCCATTTCGTGGGTGACGACCAGCATGGTCATGCCTTCCCTGGCGAGATCGACCATGGTGTCGAGCACTTCCTTGACCATTTCGGGATCGAGCGCCGAGGTCGGCTCGTCGAACAGCATGACCTTCGGGTTCATGGTCAGCGCGCGCGCGATCGCGACGCGCTGCTGCTGACCGCCTGACATCTGGCCCGGATATTTGTTGGCCTGATGCGGGATCTTGACCCGCTCCAGGTATTTCATCGCGCATCGCCTCGGCGTCCTTCTTCGGGATATTGCGCACCCAGATCGGCGCCAGCGTGCAGTTCTCCAGCACGGTCAGATGCGGAAACAGGTTGAAACTCTGGAACACCATGCCGACTTCGCGCCGGACCTCGTCGACCCGCCGCAGGTTCGGTCCGAGTTCGATGCCGTCGACGACGATCTGCGCCTTCCTGGAATTCCTCCAGCGCGTTGATGCAGCGGATCAGCGTCGACTTGCCCGAGCCCGACGGGCCGCAGATCACGATGCGCTCGCCCTTGGCGACATCGAGGTTGATGTCGCGCAGCACGTGAAAATCGCCGTACCATTTGTTGAGGGCCGTTGATGCCGACGATCGAGTCTGTGCTCATGGTCCATACACTCAGTTGCGGCGATGCGCGTTCAGCCTGTTCTCGACGAACAGCGAGTAACGCGACATGCCAAAGCAGAACACGAAATAGATGATCCCGGTGAAGGCAAAGCCGGTGAACAGCGTGGTCGGCGTCGACCAGACCGGATCGGAAAACGAAGCGCGCAACTGTCCCGAGCAGATCGAACAGCGCGACGATCGAGACCAGCGAGGTGTCCTTGAACAGGCCGATGAAGCTGTTGACGAGGCTCGGGATGACGTGGCGCAACGCCTGCGGCATCACGATCAGCGCCGTGGTCTTGGCCCAGGACAGGCCGAGCGCGCTCGCCGCCTCGCCCTGCCCGCGCGGGATCGCCTGCAGGCCGCCGCGGATGTTTTCGGCCTGGTAGGCGCCGGCAAACAGCGCGATCCCGATCAGGGCGCGCACCAATCCGTCGATGGTGAATCCGGCCGGAACGAACAGCGGCAACATGTAGGTTGCGAAGAACAGCACCGTGATCAGCGGAACGCCGCGCCAGAACTCGATGAAGGCGATCGAGAAAATCCGGATCAGCGGAATCGTCGAGCGCCGGCCGAGCGCGAGCGCAATGCCGACCGGCATCGACGCGACGATGCCGGTGACCGACACCACCAGCGTCACCAGCAGGCCGCCCCACAGCCGCGTATCGACGACCGGCAATCCGCCGCGGTCGAGCCCCATCACGGCGATGACGATGCCGATGCCGGCGAAGATCGCCAGGCATGTGATCAGCGGACGCCAGCCGGTGCGTATGCCGCCGCCGAGCCAGAACAGCAGCGCCGAGACGATGATGGCGGTCAGCGACGAAGTCGGCCCACACCGGACGGCCAGAAGCCTGGATCTGGTCGCGCAGCCAGGTCAGCGGCAGCAGCAGCCAGCGAGATCGTCGTGCGAGATCAGCACGATCAGCTTTCCGAGCAGCCACAGCAGCGGTCCGATCACGGCCGTCGTCTCGCCCGCGGCCACGAAGCTTGCGCCCGCCGTCGCCGATGCTGTCGTTGAAGCCTGACAGAAGCCCGGCCGTCCAGCTCACGCCGAAGCCCGTCCAGTCCGCCGCCGTGCAGCAGGAAGAAGGCGACGACGGGAAACGCGCACGAAGAACAGACCGGCGTTGATGCCCTTGGCCGGCAGCCGCGGGATCAGCAGCGGCAGCAGCAGGACCGCGGCGAGGATGAAGGTCAGGTTGACCCGCCAGCGTTCCGGCTCCGGATAAAATCCGTAGATGAACTGGCTGAATTTCGCCTGGATGAACGGCCAGCAGGCGCCGACCACATGCCCGGCGATTTTCCGCAAGACAGGCGGTGCGGTCCGTTGCCGGTCCAGACCGCATCGACCAGCAGGAATCTCAGCGCGGGAACGACGGTGAACCACAACAGCAGCGCGCTGACGATCGTGATCAGGATGTTGGTCGGCGAATTGAACAGCCGCGTGCGCAGGAAGCCGACAAAGCCCGTGGTCTTCACCGGCGCCGGACGCTCGGCGACGAGGTCCTGGCGGACGAAGACGGATGGCGTGGTATCGCTCATCAGCCCATACTCCGGCTGATCCGCCAACCGTAGAAGCTCATGATCGCGCTCGTCACCAGCGAGATCAGGAGATAGACGCCCATGGTGATGCCGATGATTTCGATCGCCTGCCCGGTCTGGCTCAGCGTCGTGCCCGCGAACACCGAGACCAGGTCGGGATAGCCGATCGCCACCGCCAGCGAGGAGTTCTTGGTCAGGTTGAGATACTGGTTGGTGAGCGGCGGCAGGATCACGCGCATCGCCTGCGGGATCACGATCAGCCGCAGCACCGAACCGCGCTGCAGCCCGAGCGAGGAGCCGGCTTCCATCTGGCCCTTGTGAACCGACAAGATACCGGCGCGCACGATCTCGGCGATGAAGGCCGCGGTGTAGGTCGACAGCGCCAGCGTCAGCGCCACGAATTCCGGAATGACGCGCGAGCCGCCGGCAGAAGTTGAAGCCCTTGAGCACCGGCATTTCAAACGTCACCGGCGCGCCGAAGATCAGCGCTGTCAGCAGCGGCAGGCCGATCAGCAGGCCCAGCGCATAGGGCCAGACCTTGATCACCTTGCCGCTTTGGAACAGCTGCTGGCGCGAATAACGCGCACAGCAGCGATCGCCGCAACGATCGCAACCAGCGACCGCGGCGACGAACGGCTCGAAGCCGGGATTGCCGATCGGCTTTGGGATCACCAAGCCGCGATTAGTGAGAAAGAAGCTGTCGAAGATCGAGATGCTCTGCCGCGGATTGGGCAGTGCGGCGAGCACCGCGAGATACCAGAACAGGATCTGGAACAGCGGCGGCAGGTTGCGCACCAGTTCGACATAGCCGCCGGAGATGCGCGACAGCAGCCAGTTCGGCGACAGCCGGCCCAGCGCAACGATGAAGCCGATCACGGTGGCGAAGAAGATGCCGATCACCGAGACCAGCAGCGTGTTGAGCAGACCCGACCAGAAACACGCGGGTATAGGTATCGGATCCCGAATACGGAATCAGGTTCTGGCTGACGTCAAAGCCCGCAGTGTTCGCAAGAAGCCGAAGCCCGCGGTGATCCGCTGCGCCTGCAGATTGGCGCGGGCATTGGCGACGATCTCGTAGGCAATCCAGGCGAGCGCGGCGACGAACAGGAGCTGGAGCGACAAAGCCGCTCCAGCCCTGCCCGGCCGCCGAGCGCACGCTGCAGTTTGGCGACAAACTGCGACGGTGGTTTTCGGGGCTCGATGGCCATCGCCGCAGCCGCGTCGCTGGCCGATCAGCGGATCGGCGGTGCGTACTGGATGCCGCCCTTGTTCCAGAGCTGGTTGAGGCCGCGGGCGATCCCGAGCTTGGAGCCGGCGCCGACGTTACGCTCGAAGGATCTCGCCGTAATTGCCGACGGCCTTCACGATCCGCGACACCCAGTCCTTGGTGAGGCCGAGCTGTTCGCCGAGATTGCCGTCGGTGCCGAACGCGCGCTTCAGCTCGGGCTTGTCCGATTTCGCCATCTCATCGACGTTCTTCTGGGTCACGCCGAGTTCTTCGGCGTCGACCATCGCGAACAGCGTCCATTTCACGATGTCGAACCACTGATCGTCGCCATGGCGCACCATCGGGCCGAGCGGCTCTTTCGAGATCACCTCGGAAGCACGACATGATCGGCCGGATTGGCGAGCTTCAAGCGCTCGGCATAGAGCCGCGACACGTCGGTGGTGAAGACGTCGCAGCGTCCGGACTCGTAGGCCTTGACGGCTTCGTCGGCGGTGCCGAACGCGATCACCTCGTACTTCATGTTGTTGCCCTTGAAGTAGTCGGCGAGATTCTGCTCGGTCGTGGTGCCGGTCTGCACGCAGACCGAGGCGCTGTTCAGTTCCAGCGCGGAATTCACCTTGAGCGACTTCTTCACCAGAAAGCCCTGGCCGTCATAATAGGTCACGCCGGTGAAGTTGGCGCCGAGCGAGGTGTCGCGCGACAGCGTCCAGGTGGTGTTGCGCGACAGCACGTCGATTTCGCCCGACTGCAGCGCCGTGAAGCGGTCCTTGGCCGACAGCGGCACGAACTTGATCTTGGTCGCGATCGTTGAAGATGGCGGCCGCGATCGCGCGGCAGATGTCGACGTCGAGCCCGGTCCAGTTGCCCTTGTCGTCCGGGGACGAGAAGCCCGGCAGGCCCTGGCTGACGCCGCAGGACAGCATGCCACGGTCCTTGACCGTCTTGAGGGTTTGCGCCGAGGCGGCCTGGGCCGAGAGGCCGGCGGCAAGGGCAAGGGTAACAACCAGAGATACGCGTTTCATGGGCAGAGCCTTTCAAGGGGTCGTCCGGGAACGTTTGCTTCTGGCATCGCCAGAACGTTGATGGGCCAACCCTGATGATCCCTCGCCGAAACGCCGGTCTGACCGGCAGTTTGACGTGCAATTCGGCCAGGCAATGGATCGAAGGTCGCGGCAGGCCCCTCAACGTGCGGCGACTGGATAGTTGCTGTTGCATCACAGAACGACTGGCGTGCCGGGTCAAGGGGTTGACGGCCGTCTTCTGTGTCCTGTTATTAACAAACCCGGCCCGAGCCCGCAGCTTTCCCGACGCGTTGCGGCTGCGGCAAAAGGTCTTTGGTGGCGGCGAACGCATGAGTTCTTCCGAACGACGGACCGTCCAATCCGCAAAAGTCCGAAACCCGGCTGGTCACGGCAGGCCGCGACACCAAGGCGCAAAAAGGTTTCGTCAATCCGCCGGTGGTTCACGGTTCCACCGTGCTCTATCCGACCGCGGAGGACCTGCATGCCCATCGCGGCGAGTTCACCAGTATGGGCGCCACGGCACGCCGACCACCCGCGCGCTGCAGGACGTGCTGATGGCGCTGGAAGGCCCGCAATGCGCGGGCGTCGGCCTTGCGCCCTCAGGCCTGGCGGCGATCAGCACGACGCTGCTTTCGGTGCTGAAGGCCGGCGATCATCTCCTGGTCTGCGACAACGTCTACCGGCCTTCGCGCAATTTCTGCAACGGCATGCTCGCCCGCTATGGCGTCGAGACCACCTATTTCGATCCCTTGATCGGCGCCGGCATCGAGAAGTTGTTCAAGCCCAACACCAGGGCGGTGCTGGTCGAGGCGCCCGGATCGCAATCCTTCGAGATGCCGGATATTCCCGCGATCGCCGCTGTCGCGCATGCGCGCGATGCGCTTGTGATCGACGACAACACCTGGGCGACGCCGCTCTATCACCGCTCGCTCGACCAGGGCGTCGATATCAGCATGCAGGCCGCCACCAAATATATCGGCGGCCATTCCGACATCATGTTCGGCACGATTTCGGCGAACGCGAAAGCATGGCCGCTGCTCGCCGAGGGCATCCGGCTGCTCGGCGTCTGCGCCGGCCCCGATGACGTGTTCCTGGCGCTGCGCGGCATGCGCACGCTCGCGGTGCGGCTTGCGCAGCATTATCGATCAGGACTGGAGATGGCGCGCTGGCTCGCGACGCGTCCGGAAGTCGCGCGGGTGTTGCACCCTGCGCTCGAAAGCGATCCGGGCCACGCGATCTGGAAACGCGACTTCACCGGCGCGTCCGGCCTGTTCAGCATCGTCCTGAAGCCCGCGCCGCAAAGGCGGTCGATGCCATGCTCGATACGCGTAAAGCTGTTCGGCATGGGCTTTTCGTGGGGCGGCTTCGAAAGCCTGGTCATTCCATTCGACTGCGAGCGACTATCGCACCGCCACCAAATGGGCGCCGGGCGGTCCGACGCTGCGCCTTCACATCGGGCTTGAAAACGTCGAAGACCTCAAGTCCGATCTCGAACGCGGGTTCGCGGCGCTTGAACGCTGCTTACGGAACTCGAACTCTGCTCGATCGTCCGCGATCCCAGCGCGGACTGCCGCAGGGCGACTGCTCGGTCACCGCGTGCGGTGCGCGCCGTGCGCGGCCGCCGCGAGGTTTCTGCCGCCAGACGTCGTACCAGGCCAAATCAACAGCATTTTTACGGGTTCATTGTCTCGAACGATAACACACCCGTTCACCATGACGAGCGAATCCCGCGTCCGATCCGCGGATAGCTCACGCCTCAAGTTCCCTTATACCTTTGCTGCCTAGTCATGCTCGGGGATAGGCCGTCACTGCCATGCAGTTCGGAGCAGCCCGGCGTAAGAGTAGATCGTAAAGCGTATGAATATCGCACGTATCGTCGTCCTGACCATCGCCTTGAGCGCCGGCGGCGTTGCCGCACTATCTCGCGCGTGGGACCGACGCAAAACCAGCGCTGCCGGCCGAACCGGTCGCGCAGTTGCCGACCGTGGACATTCTGGTCGCGAAGTCCGACATCGGTCTCGGCCAGTCGGTCAAGCCCGATGACCTGCAATGGCAGAACGTGGCCGGCTGCGACTGCCAGCAACAGCTTTATCAACCGCGCGCGAGCAAGGCCCGAAGCCATCAAGGAAATCGCGCGGCTCGATCGCGCGCGCTCCCTTCATCGCGGGCGAGCCGATCCGCGAGCAGAAGCTGGTCAAGGCCAACGGCTCCGGCTTCATGGCGGCCATCCTGCCGACCGGCATGCGAGCGATCTCGACCGAGATCTCGCCGGAGACCGGCGCCGGCGGCTTCATCCTGCCGAATGACCGCGTCGACGTCATCCTTTCGAAGCGCGAGAAGAATCCAGACCGCACAGCAGTGTCCGACGTCGTCCACTCGGAAATCATTCTGGCAAACGTCCGCGTGCTGGCGATCGATCAGGCCCCGAAGGAAAAGACGGGCAGCAACACGCTCGTCGGCAGGACCGCACACGCTCGAGTTGAAGCCCGAGCAGGCCGAGACGCTCGCGCGCGCGCGCCAGAGCGGCACGCTGTCGCTGGCGCTGCGCAGCATCACCGATGCTCAACGCGGTCGGCGAACGCCAGGCCGACGATCAAGTCTCGAAGCGAAGCGATAGCGTCAACGTGGTTCGCTACGGGGTCGTCAAACCAAACGACGGCACAGAAGTGACCGAAAGGACGTCCGATATGAAGTGTTGGGGAAATCAGTCGGCGATGCGGAACTGTCGGCGTCCGCGCCCTGTTGTTTTCGGCGGTCGCCGCGCTGACGCTTGATCCGGCCCTGTCGCCGGTCGTGCGGCCGAGCCGATGCCAAGACGCCGTGCCGACCTCGCCATCGGCACCGGTCAAGATGCGCTTTCTTGCGCTCGGCGTCGGCAAGTCCGTGGTCGTCGATCTGCCGCGCGACGTGAAGGATGTGCTGGTCGCCGATCCCAAGATCGCCAACGCCGTCGTCCGCTCGTCGCAGCGCGCCTACATCATCGGCGCCGCGGTCGGCCAGACCAACGTCGTGTTCTTCGATGCCGACGGCCAGCAGGTCGCGTCCTATGACATCGCGGTCAAGCGCGACCTCAACGGCGTGCGCGCCGCGCTCCGGCAGACGCTGCCGGGAATCCAGATCGAAGGCGTCGGCGACGGCGTGATCCTGACCGGCTCGGTATCGAGCCCGATCGAGGCCCAGCAGGCCGGCGACCTCGCCGCGCGGCTGGTTGGCGGTGCCGACAAGGTCGTCAACTCCATCGCCGTTCGCGGCCGCGATCAGGTGATGCTGAAGGTCAACGTCTCGGAAGTGCGGCGCGACATCGTCAAGCAGATGGGCGTCGATCTCAGTGCCAGCATGAACTACGGCACCGCGGTCGTGAACTTCAACAACAGCAATCCGTTCACCGCCTACGGCCGCCCGCTGGTTGCCGGCAACGGCCTTGCCGCGTCGGGCATCGCTCAAGGGCCTGCCGACGGTCACCGGCGACGCTGCGCGCGATGGAGAGCGCCGGCGTGGTGCGGACGCTGGCCGAACCGAACCTGACGGCGATCTCCGGCGAGTCCGCGACATTCATCTCCGGCGGCGAATTTCCGATCCCGGCCGGCGTAATCCTGCCAAACGACGACGTCAGGCGCATCGGTCAGTGCGATCCAGACCGTCAGCTACAAGAAATTCGGCATCTCGCTCAACTTCACGCCGGTGGTGCTGACCGAGGGACGGATCAGCCTGCGGGTGATGACCGAAGTGTCGGAAGTCTCGACCGAAAACGCTTTGCACTGGCGGTGCCAGGCGGAACGCTGACCGATTCCCTCGATCAAGACCCGCCGCGCGGAGACCACGCTGGAAATTCCGTCCGGCGGCTCGATGGCGATGGCCGGCCTGATCCAGGAACAGACCAAGCAGGCCGTCAACGGCATTGCCCGGCGTCGACCAGTTGCCGATTCTCGGCGCGCTGTTCAGGAGCCAGGACTTCGTCAACAACCAGACCGAACTGATGGTTCATGGTGACGCCCTATGTCGTTCGCGCGGTCGCGCAGAAGGAACTGTCGCGCCCCGATGACGGGTTTGCGCCGGCGTCCGATTCCCAGTCGACGCTGCTCGGCCCGCATCAACCGGATTTACGGCCTCGCCGGCCCGTGTCGAACCGATCGGCGCCTACCAGGGCAATTTTGGCTTCATCATTGACTGAGACGAAGCTGCTCGACCAAGTGCGGGACGAGGACAGAACGATGACGAACAGAACACCGGTCGATCGCCTCAGCGCCTTGCGCCTGCTCGGCGCCACTCGTCGGCCTTTCGGCCGCGCTCGGCGCCTGCACGCAGACCGAGCAGCGAGATCGTGACGGCGAGCGTGCCCAACGATTACCGCCAGCGTCATCCGATCGCCGTTCACCGAAGCCGACCGCTCGATCGTCGTTTTCGTCGGCCATGCCCGCGGCGGCCTGTCCGCTTCGCAGCGCACCGACGTCATGGGACTGGCGCAGACCTGGGTCCGCGAAGGCACCGGCGCGATTGTCGCCGATGTGCCGATCGACACGCCGAACGCGCGCGCTGCCGCGGCGTCGTTCCGGGAAATCCAGTCGGTACTGACGGCAGGCGGCGTGCCCTCGCAGCGCCATCACGCTGCGTCACTACCATCCCGGACGATCCGCGAACGCTGCCGACGATCAGGCTGAGCTATCCGAAGATTTCGGCGGTGGCCGGTCCCTGCGGCCTGTGGCCGGAGGATCTCGGACCCAACATCGACGACACCGGCTACAACGAAAACAAGCCCGTACCACAATTTCGGCTGCGCCACCCAGCGCAACCTCGCCGCGATGATCGACAATCCGGCGGATCTCGAACAGCCGCGCCCCGAGACGCCCGCCTATACGCCGCGGCGCAACGTCGCGTTTGAGAAATACCGCAAGGGCATCGCGACCACGACCACCTATCCCGAAGCCGACAAGGCCAAACTCAGCGATACAGGCAAATGATCAGCCGCGTCTGTCAAAACTCCGAAGAACAACGCGACGTCACGCCGCCGCAGCCGACGAATACATCGCGCCGGCGCCGCGCGTGTCGGTGCAGGCCTTTTGCGCCAGCGGTCGCGATCGCAACCGCGGTGCGCGCGGCGAGCGAGGACCGCCGCCTCGGCAAGGCCCATCTTTCGGTTCACATGGGCGGCATCGCCGCCGCCATCGAGGCCTATCACACGGCGCCGACGCCGAACGTGATCATGCTGGAGACCGAAGGCCGGCCGCGACATCCTCGAGGGCCTCGATGAGCTCGCGACCGTCTGCGACGCCGGAACCCGCGTCGTCGTGATCGGCAGCGCCAACGACGTCACGCCCTACCGCGAACTGGTGCGGCGCGGCGTCAGCGACTACGTCATCGGACCGGTCGAGACCGATCGACGTCGTGCGCGCGATTTGCGGCCTGTACGCGGCCTCGGAGGCCGTGGCCGTCGGCCGGATCATCGCCGTCGTCGGCGCCAAGGGCGGCGTCGGCGCATCCACCGTCGCGCACAACGTGGCCTGGGCGATCGCGCGCGATCTCGCGCTGGATTCCGTCGTCATCGATCTCGACCTCGCCTTCGGCACCGCCGGCCTCGACTACAACCAGGATCCGGTGCAGGGCATCGCCAACGCGGTCTTCCAGCCGGAACGGCCGGACACCGCCTTCATGGAGCGCCTGCTGTCGAAATGCACCGACCGCCTCAGCCTGCTGGCGGCGCCGGCGACGCTCGACCAGGTCTATGATTTCGGCGCCGACGCCTTCGATGCGATCTTCGATACGCTGCGCATGACGACGCCCTGCATCGTGCTCGACGTTCCCCATCAATGGTCGGCATGGACCAAGCGCGCGCTGGTCGGCGCGGACGACATCCTGATCGTCGCCGAGCCCGATCTCGCCAACATGCGCAACGCCAAGAACATGCTGAACGTGCTGAAGGCGGCGCGGCCCAACGACCGGCCGCCGCTCTATTGTCTCAACCAGGTCGGCATGCACAAGCGCCCGGAAATCACCACGCGCGAATTCGCCAAGGCGATCGAGAGCCAGCCGATCGCGGCCATTCCGTTCGATTCGAGGATGTTCGGCACCGCCGCCAATAACGGCCAGATGATCGCGCAGATCTCCGCCAAGCATCGCACCACCACGATGTTTCTGCAGATGGCGCAGCGGCTGACGGGCCACGCCGTGACCAAGCGATCCCGGACTTCGTTCCTGACGCCGATCATCAAGAAACTGCAGGGCGCGAAGGCTCGCGGGCCTGAGCAAGCAACGGCGGCTGCCGGACCGGCCGCCTGAAGCGCTTTCCGTCCGATGCATCGGAACGGGCTCTAGATTTCTGATTTGACGCGTCTGCCTGACGCGAGCCGGTGCCCGATCTCGCTGCAGACGTGTCTAGTCGGCGCGTCCGGCGGCCGCGATCGGCATCTTCTCGACTTCGGCCCGCGCGTTCTCTTTCCTTGCGCGACAGCATGCTGCTTCAGCTGCGCGACGTTCGCGGCTGCCGCCTCGGCGGGCGGCAGGTCGGCCTTCACGATCTTTTCGGCCTCGGCGATGACGGCCCTGCAGGCCGACCACCAGCGCCAGATTGGCCCGCACGCGCGGATCGGTCGCCGCGCGGCCATGGGCGCGGCGCAGCGTCTCCTCGGCCTTCGGCAGATCCTTCGAAAGCACGTAGGACAGTCCGAGATTGGACAGCACCGACGGCTCGTCCGGGCACGATTTTCAGCGCGCTCGCATAATATTGCCGCGCCTCCTCATACCGGCCGAGTTGATCCAGCGTCGCTCCCTGCGCCGAGAGCAGCCGCCAATCGGGATCGTCGGGGCTATGGGCGCGGCCGAGCACGTCGAACGCCTGCTGGAAATTGCCGTTGTCGGCCAGCGCGCGGCCATAGCCGGCGAGCAGCGCCTTGTTGCTGGGATGGGCGATGGTGGCCTGTTCGAGCACCGCAACCGCCTGCGCCCGCTGTCCCGACGGCGCGCAGCGCCTTGCCGTATTTCAGCGCGGCGTCGGCGTCCTTCGGATTGGCGCGATAGCGTTCCTGGTAGAGCTCGACGTCGCGCCGCGGATCGGCGGCGCGGCTGGTGTCGGCCTTCTCGCCGATCGAGCCGGTGATGTCGGACAGTCCCGAGGTCTGGCAGCCGCCAAGCCCCAACGCCAGGATCAGGAGTCGACGTACACGCAAGAAGTCGCGCGAACGCGGGACGGATGGAGCAACTTCTGGAGCATGTAGCTGGACTCACGGCGGCAACTGTCCAGAAACACTCACAGCTTAACCCTAAGTTCAGGTTAAGTTCGCCCGCTTTTGCGGTAATCGGTGACCTCTCGCGAGCGCCGTCTATGCGCCGGCTCGGCCGGCGACTGCGACGCTGCCCGAGCCGTTCGTACCGACGCAGTTCCGCGCGGCCTAGTCGACGAATTGCGCGCCGAGTTCGCAGCCGATCCGCCAGGCCAGCCGGCACTGGCGCGGCCGTGCCCTCCGAGAAAATCACCGTAAATTCGGAAGGAATTTCGGGATATTCGGCGATGATCTTCACACCGCCATCCGACATGTCGGAGATCATGCAATCGCGCGGCAATCCGCCGGTCGCGAACTGTATTTTTGCAAAGCTTCTGCACGCCCGACGTTCGCTGCTGCGACGATTCGCATAACATCTCGATCCCTGACCCTGCTCGATGTGATTCACCCGATGGTGGATCAGTCTTTACCGAAGAATTGTTGGAATTGGCCTATCGCAACGGCTCGCAATGTAACCGATTGTCGTTCGAACTCCGTTTACCGAACCCGGCCCTCTGGCTGAAGGCCGACGTCTCGAACGCGCCCGCGGCGGCGCTATCGCAGCGCAATTTTCGGCAAATTAAAGGGTTGATCCCCCTCGTTAGGCGATAGCCTGACCCTTCGACTCGATTTGGCGGAAACGAAAAGCGCATGGGAAGTCTGGTTCTTCTCGACCTGATGGGCGGCGTGGCGCTGCTGCTGTGGGGCCTGCACATGGTCCACAGCGGCATCCTGCGCGCGTTCGGCCCTGATCTGCGCCTGCTGCTGGCGAAGGCGCTCGAGCAACCGCTTCACCGCCTTTGCGCGCCGGCCTCGGTCTGACCGCCCTGCTCCAGAGCAGCACCGCGACGGCGCTGATCACGAGTTCGTTCACCGTCGGAGGGGCTGGTCAGCCTGGTGCCCGCGCTCGCCATCATGCTCGGCGCCAATGTCGGCACCACGCTGATCGTGCAGATCCTGTCGTTCAACATCGCCGCCGTCGCGCCGGTGCTGTTCATCATCGGCCTGGTCGCCTTCCGCAGCGGCGCCGCGCTCGCGCATCAAGGACATCGGCCGCGTCTCGATCGGGCTCGGCCTGATGCTGCTGGCGCTGCATATCCTGCTCGACACGCTGGCGCCGGCGGAGAACGCGCCGGGCGTGCGCGTGTTCATGAACGCCATCACCGGCGATCCCGTGCTCTGCATCCTGTTCGCGGCGCGCTCGTGACCTGGGCTGGTGCATTCCAGCGTCGCCAGCGTGCTGCTGGTCATGTCGCTGGCCTATGCGCATTTCATCACGCCCTACGCGGCGCTGGCGCTCGTGCTCGGCGCCAATCTCGGCAGCGCCATCAATCCGATCGTCGAGGGCGCGCGCCGCGACAATCCCGCCAGCTATCGCCTGCCGCTGGGCAACCTCGTCAACCGGCTGGCCGGCATCCTGCTGGTGGCGCCGTTCCTGCAGCCCGATCGCGGACCTGTTGCATCTCGTGGCAGCCGGATCTCGCCAAGGCGACCGCCCTGATTCCACATCGCCTTCAACGTCGCGACCGCAGCTCTCTTCATCGGCCTGCTCGACGGCATGGCGCGGCTGTTGAAGACGCTGCTGCCGGAGCGCGTCAAGGAGACCGACCCGTCAGGGCCGCGCTATCTCGACGAGAGCGCGCTGGAGACGCCCTCGCTCGCGCTGGCCGACGCCGCGCGCGAGACGCTGCATATGGGCGATCACGTCGAGATCATGCTGCGCAAGGTGATGGCGGCGATGATGACCAACGACCGGGCGCTGGTCGACCAGGTCTCGCAGATGGACAACAGCGTCGACAGCCTCGACGAGGCGATCAAGCTCTACGTCACAAAACTCACCCGCGGCAGCCTCGACGAGCGCGAGGGACAGCGGGCGATGGAGATCGTCTCCTTCGCCATCAACCTCGAGCATATCGGCGACATCATCGACAAGAATCTGAGCGAGCTCGCGACCAAGAAGATCAAGCGCCGGTTCCAGTTCTCGGCCGAGGGCGCCGAGGAGCTGTCGGCCTTCCACAAGCGCACGATGGATCTGCTTCGGATCGCGTTCGGCGTCTTCATGTCCGGCGACGTCAACGAGGCGCGCAAGCTGCTGGCCGAGAAGGCCGCGCTGCGCAATGCCGAGCTGGCCGCGACCGAACGGCATCTCGACCGCCTGCGCGAGGGCCGGCCCGAAACCATCGAGACCACCTCGCTGCATCTCGACGTGCTGCGCGACCTCCGGCGCATCCACTCGCACATCTGCTCGGTCGCCTATCCCGTGCTCGATGCCGCAGGCGAACTGCGCCGCCTATCGCAGTCGCCGAGAGCGATCTGGCCGCGCTGCCCGCGCCGGTAGCACAGCCGCCGGCTGAATCAGCGATCCAGCGTCTTCGACGCCTTGCCGCGGTGCTTCACGATCAGCATGATGTTTCTGATGTAGATGATCGTGGCCAGCGACTGGCCGATGATGATCACGGGTTCGCGCTTGGCGATGCCGTAGACCAGCGTCATCAGCCCGCCGCCCATCGAGAAGAACCAGAACGCCATCGGCATCACGCTCTGTCCGGCGCGTTCGCTCGAGATCCACTGCACCAGGAAGCGCGCGGTGAACAGCAATTGCGCGACCAGCCCGAAGGCCAGCCAGAAATCGAACTTGGCGACGAAGACGTCGTAGAGATAATCGCCGAGCGCCTGGCCGTACTGGATCAGCATCAGAGAACCTCGGTCGCAACGGGCGTCGGCTTCTTGCGGCGGATCAGCCACCACACGCCGGCGAGATCCATGATCCCGATCCATAGCCGGTCGAAGAAGCCGTAATTTGACACGCCGGAATGGCGCGGACGGTCGATCACGTCGACATAGGCGATGTCAAAGCCTTCGCGGCGCACCAGCGCCGGCAGGAAGCGATGCAGCCCGTCGAAATAGGGCATCGACAGGAACACCTCGCGCGGAAACGCCTTCAGCCCGCAGCCGGTGTCGCGGGTGCCGTCGCTCAGGATCGCCGTTGCGCACGCCGTTGGCGATCCGCGACTGCAGTTTCTTGAAACCGGTGTCCTTGCGTCCGACCCGCTGGCCGGCCGCAAGGCCGACGCGGCCGCCGCCGTTCTCGACCGCCGCGATCAAGTCCGGCAGGAACGCCGGATTGTTCTGGCCGTCGCCGTCGAGCGTCGCCACGATGGCGCCGCGCGCGGCCCGCACCCCGCTGCGCACCGCCGCCGATTGCCCGGACGAACTGGCGTGCTTGAGTCTGCCGGAGCTGACGGTGCTGCTTCATCAGCTCCGCCAGCCGTTCGGCGGTCGCATCCGTCGAGCCGTCATTGACATAGATGATTTCGTAGGCCCAGCGGCCGTCGAGCGCGCCGACGATTTCCGCAATCAGCGGCGCGACGTTCTCCGCTTCGTTGCGCACCGGCACAACGATGGAAACGGCGACCGCATCTGTGTCGGAAGGTAGTCAAATCGGCACTCGTCTGGTTGGGTTGAGAGGCCCGGAACCGGGCGTATCGGGCCGTCTGGCGGCGTCCGCTTTTATGGGGCGGAAGCGCCCCGGGCAACCCTTTGAGGCGCCCGGACGAGGGCCCGACAAGGGACACAATGGTGCCGTCGCGCTGGATCGCAAATCCCAGCCGGCGGGCCGCAAACCAGTAGCGCACGAACATCGCGCCGATGATCCCGACCAGCGCGCCGGCGACCACGTCGCTCGGATGATGGGCCAGCAGCACCAGGCGGCTCGCCGCAATGATCAAGGCATAGACGGCCATCGCCACGCGCGCCTGCGGCCAGACCGCCGACACGGCGAAGGCCAGCGCAAAGGCGGTCGTGGCGTGGCCGGACGGGAAAGCTGGAATAGGCCGGGTTGCCCGCGAAGTGCGAGAAGTTGAAGACGTTGGCCTCGCCGCCGACAAACGGCCGGCCGCGGCCGACGCACCATTTGAGCACTTCGGCGATCAGATCGGACACGGCTACCGCGAAGAACATGAACTGCAGCCGCGTTCCCAGACCGAGCAACAGCGAGCGCTGGATTCCGCGCAAGGCCGGCGAAACGAACGCAACCGCGATCAGCAGCACGGCCAGCACCGCCAGCACATATTCGTCCTTGCCGAAATCGGTGAGAATGCGAACCCACCACAGCGACGGGCGTGCCGCGCTGGCGGCATCTGGCCGATTTCCCACGCATCGAGCGCGTACATCAGCACGATGATCGCGGCACCAAGACCGGCCGACAAGCCACAACACATGTCGCGCCGCCCGCCGCGCCGCCTCGGCGCGCCGCGAATGCGACGGCGAGCGCACGAGCTGCGCCAGCGACAACCACGCCAGCGTCACGAAGCGCGAAGCATAATTTTGGGATCCGCCGACAGCAGGAGTTCGCGGACATCTTACTCCGTGCCTTCCGAGCGGAAGATGGCGATCGAGACCGCCTTGCCCTGCGAGATGTTATAGCCCTCGACCCGGTTCGCCACGTTGTAGCGCAGCCCGATGGCTTCGGCGCGCTGGACGAAGGCGCGTTCCGAGCGCGATTCCACCAGCGCGAAACGGCAACTGCCCTGCCCGAGGAAATCCGCGGCGCCCGATCCGTCGGTCAGCAGCGTGTCGGTGCCGGTCATGAAGACCAGGCTCGGCTCGTGGAAACCTGCAGCGGCAGCCTTTGGTCCGACGCAGACGACGTTGCGAAGCGCGCGCGCGACCTCGGCGCTCGGAAACAGCGTCGTCAGCGACGGCATCACGATGCCGTAGATTCCGACCGCCAGAAACATCGCCGCGACCACCGCGTTCAGCAGCGAACGCTCGGCGCGGCTGTCCTCGAACATCCACCACGCGATCAGGCCGAAGATCATCGCCGCCGCCAGGAACGGCCAGGCCGGAAACGCCGGCTGATGCGTCAGCTTGATCGCGCCGACGACGGCGATCACCGACGCCAGCGCCGGAATGGCAAACCACCAGGCAGCGCCGCGCATCAGCCAGGATCGCGACAGCACGCGGCGCTCCAGCGCGCCGACGGTGAGGATCGCAATCGCCGGATAGAGCGGCAGCACGTAATGCGGCAGCTTGGTCAGCACCAGTTCGAACACGATCCAGGACGGGACCAGCCACGCCAGCAGATATTGCGCGCCGGGCTCGCGCCGCGCGCGCCACACCGCCGGCGCCGCCATCCCCGCCAGCGCCGCGCCCGGCCAGAACGTGATCCAGAACAGCAGCAGATAGAGGCCGGGCGGCGCGCCATGCGATTCCTGCGCGCCGAGCTTGCTCAGCATGTCGCCGCCGAGCGAATTGGAGAAGAACGCCTCGCCGGCGCGCCAGAAGATCGCGACGAACCACGGCAGCACCAGCACCAGCGTCCACATCAGGCCCCAGACCGGGCGCAGCCGCCACAGCCACGCCGCCGAGCGGTCGAGGATCGCGAGCGCCACGATGGTCAGGCCGACGAACATCAGGATCAGCGGCCCCTTGAGCAGGATGCCGCCGGCCAGCGCGGTCCAGAAGATCGCCGGCGCGGTCCATGGCGGATGCGCGGATCCTCGCCGCGCTGCCAGGACAGATAGACCCGCGCCATCGCCCCCATCGCGGCGACGACGGTCAGCAGCAGCATCGCGTCGGTCTTGGCGAGCCGCGGCTTCGGCGCCGAGCAGGACGGAACTGCACATCATCAGCGCCGCAAGCGCCGCGCCGCGCCGCGTCACGAAGGCGAGCGCCGTCCAGTAGGTCAGCAGCACCGCGCCGATGGCGCCGATCAGGAGGGAATCCGGTAGAGCCAGATGCGCAGCTGGCGCCGCGGCAGGCCGAGCGCCGAGGCGGCTTCGACCACGGCGGCCTGCAGCCAGTAGATGCCGACCGGCTTCTTGTAGCGGACGTCGTCCTGAAAGCGGATGTCGACGAAATCGCCGCTTTCGACCATCTGCTTGGTCGCCTGCGCGAACCGCGCCTCGTCGCGGTCGATCGCCGGAATGTTGAAGAAGCCGGGCAGGAACAGCACGATGCCGCACAGCATCAGGAACACGACGGCGCGAACATGACTGGCGGTCGCGAAGTCGAACGCTGCGGCCAGCCGGCGGCTGGAATGCGCAGGTTTTACAGGCTGTTGGCCTGCTCCAAAGCGTAGGGGTTGCAAGGTTTCAACCATCTTGTTCGCATACGATGAAACCGCACTGCAAACAACACCACAAATCCGCTCTATCCGGCTGTCCTCGGACGCTTTTCCTTACTGTACCCGGATCACAACGGTATCGGCCGCGCCCGTCGCATCGATCACGGTCAGCCGGGCAAAGCCCGGCCCGGGCGGATCGACCAGGCGCTGGCGCCGGCTGTCGATTTCGCCGACCGAGGTACCGTTCAGCATGATGGTCAGCGGCAGCACGCCGCCGGCAACCTTGACCGGCATCGGCGCGGCCTGCCCGTCCGCCTGAACGGTCGACGTCGATCCGCGAGCCGTTCAGCGGAAACTGGATGCGCGGCGCCTGATCGCTGCCGGTCCGGACCAGTTCGCCGACGGGACGGAATCGCCGCAGCGGCAGCGGCAGCTTGGCGTTGCTGGCGAGCAGCGCACCCTTCGGCGCCTTCGGCAGCGCCGCCGGGATCTTTCCGGTGCGCGCAAAGGCGTCGAACAGGATCGGCGCCGCGGCGGTGCGGCCGACCAGGCCCGGCACCGGCGCGCCGTCGGGACGCCCGACCCACACGCCGATCGTGATGCGGCCGTCGAAGCCGACCGACCAGGCGTCGCGATAGCCGTAGCTGGTGCCGGTCTTGAAGGCGATCCTGTTGTGCACGCCGTTTTCCGGCGGCGGCGTGCCGAGCAGCACATTGCCGACCTGCCAGGCCGCGGCCTGATCCATCAGCCGGCAGCGGCTCGCGATCGTCGCTCGCCAGCATGATCTCGACGCAGCGGCCGCGCCGTGCCGAGCCGCGCCAGCCCGGCATAGAGCTGCGCCAGGTCCGGCAAGCGTGACGCCGACGCCGCCGAGGCCCATCGCAAGGCCCGGCGCTTCATCCTTCGGCAGCACCAGAGTTGCCGCCGGCCTGCTTCAGCCGCGACGACAGCCGGCTCGAGCCGACGCGGTCGAGCAGCGCAACCGCCGGCACGTTCAGCGAGAGCTGCAGCGCGCTTGCGCACCGGCACCGTGCCCTGAAACGTCATGTCGAAATTTTCCGGCGCGTAGGAGCCGAAGCGAATCGGGACGGTCGTCGATCAGGCTCTCGGGATGCACAAAGCCGTCCTCGAAGGCGAGCCCATAGATGAACGGCTTCAGCGTCGAGCCCGGCGAGCGCACCGCGCGGGTCATGTCGACCTGCCCGGCGCGGCGCTCGTCGAAATAATCCGACGAGCCGACGCGCGCCAGCACGTCGCCGCGTCTCATTGTCGACCGCGATGATCGCGACCGAAATGTTCGGGCCCCTGCGCCGCCGCGCGGTCGCGCGCCAGCGCCTCCGAGCGTTTTCTGCAAGGCTGGAGTCCAGCGTCAGCGCGATGCAGCGGCGCATCCGTCACCGTCGCCATCGCCGGCATCGGCGGAATGCGGCGCCAGGATCGGCATCGGCTTGCGCAGCCGCGGCACCGCCGCCGCCTTCGCCTGCGCCGCATCCGTCTTGCGACACCACGCCATCCTCGACCGATGCGGTCGAGCACGCGGTCGCGCGCGGCGTGCGCGGCTTCGCGGATAGCGATCGAGCCGGCGGCGTTCCGGCGATTGCGGCAGCGCGACCAGCAGCGCTGCTTCCGCAAGCGTCAGCCGCTTCGGCTCCTTGCCGAAATAGGCGATGCGAGGCGGCGCGGATGCCTTCGAGATTGCCGCCGAACGGCGCCAGCGCCAGATACAGATCGAGGATCTCGTCCTTGCTCAGTCGCCGCTCGATCTGGACCGCGCGCACCATCTGGCGCAGCTTTGCGAGACCGAGCGCTCGCGCCGCGGCTCCATCAGCCGCGCCAGCTGCATCGTGATGGTCGAGCCGCCGGAGACGATGTGGCCGCGGGTGACGAGCTGAAGCGCCGCGCGCCCGAGCGCCAGCGGATCGACGCCGCCATGCGACGCGGAAACGGCGGTCTTCGTAGGCCAGCAGCAGCTTGAGATAGCCGGGATCGACGGCGGTCTCGCATCGACCGGCAGCCGCCAGCGGCCGTCGGCCATCGCATAGGCGCGCAGCAGCTTGCCGTTGCGGTCGACGATGGTGGTCGAGACTTTTCGCGCCTGCTCCAGCGGCAGCGGCCCGAGCGAGATGACCCAGCGCGGCGACAGCTGTGGCCACGACGAGGAGTACGACAGCTACCGACGCCGCCACGAGCTGGAAGCGCCGCGTTGCCACCACCAGCACCGTCATGGCCGGGCTTGTCCCGGCCATCCACGTCTTTGTCTGCCACCGCAAAAGTCGTGGATGCCCGGGTCAAGCCCGGGCATGACGGGCGACTGTGGCTGGCAGC
>ERZ1370068.10122-contig-8847_pt1 | contig 28854 bp, 45 predicted proteins | sample MGYA00561227_ERZ1370068 | MGnify/ENA primary metagenome ERZ1370068 (study PRJEB38410, sample SAMEA6850437) | metagenome | study: Metagenomic assessment of the ecological functions of the soil: analysis of the soil microbiota associated with the...
TCTTCATCGGCATCACCGGCAGCGACTACTGGCACCACATCCGCAACGCCGATCCGAAGCATCTGGACGTCACATCGCGACGGGCAACGCACACAACGGCGCGGCCGGCCGCATCTCGTTCGTGCTCGGCCTGCAAGGTCCTTCGCTCGCGATAGACACCGCATGCTCGTCGTCGCTGGCCGCGATTCATCTGGCTTGTCAAAGCCTTCTCGCCTGGGCGAGAGCAACCTCGCGCTGGCGGGTGGCGTCAACACGATGCACAACCCCGACTCGTTCTTCGGGATGTTCAAGTGGGGATGACCGCGGCCGACGGGCGCTTGCAAGACCTTCGACGAATCGGCCGACGGGTTCGTGCGCTCGGAGGGCTGCGGCGTCCTCGTTCCCAAGCGCGGCTCGGATGCGCTCGCGGACGGTGATCGGATCGCGGCGGTGATCTGGCGGATCGGCCATGAACCAGGACGGGGCGACGAGCGGCTTCACCGTCTCCGAACGGGCCTGCGCAGGAAGCGGTCATCAAGCAGGCGCTGAAGGCGGCCGGCGCGGGCTCCCGCGCGGCGATGAGTTACGTCGCGGAGGCGCACGGGGACCGGCACGTCGCTCGGCGATCCGACTCGAGCTCGAAGCGCTCGACGCGCGGTGCTCGGCAACGGCCGCACCCTCAGACAACGCGCTCATCGTCGGCTCGGTGAAGACCAACGTCGGCCACCTTCGAATCGGCCGCGTGGGCGTCGCCGGTGTGGATGGTGCGTCGTGCTGTCGCTCGAACACTGCAGGAAATTCTCCGCACCTGCATTTCATTTTAGAAGCTCAATCTTCACGCGCGTCGTTCCAGTAGTGCGCCGCCCGTCGTGCCAGGTGTCCGGACTTCCGTGGCGGGGAGAGAGGCGCGTCGCGGGCATCAGCTCGTTCGGGATCAGCGGCAACGAACCCGCATCGCCGCCAGCAACGAATCCGGCGCCGGAGCAGCCGGGCGTGAAGCATGACGTCCCCGTGTAAGACCGGTCGAAGTGGTGACCCTGTCGGCGGCAGCTGAGAGCGCACTGCGCCGCGCGAGCAGGCGGGACGCTGGCGGGGCGGCGATTGGTCTGATCCCGCCACTATCTTCGCTGGCCGACGTCGCGCGCTCGGCGAACGCCGGGCGGGCGCATTTCACCTCCACCGTGCCGCCATATCGTCACTTCTTCAATCGATGACGATGGCAGGGCAGCTCGAGCCGATTGCCAGAAGCGATCCGTCGCCGGCGGCTGCGCGCGGCGTCGCGCGCGGCGCGGAGCGGCCTCTCGCGTGGCGTTTTCTCTTCACGGGCCAGGGGCTCAATACGTCGGTAGGCATGGCGCGTGCGCGTGACGACGGCGAACCTCAGCGTTCCCGGCGCGCGCCTCGACGAATGCGTGATGCCGAGCTGCGGCAGCACCTGGGCACGAGCGTGTTGTGTCGATCCCGTATCCGGAAGGCCCGGCCAGTGCTGGAAGCCGGATCGACGAGACCGCGTTCCGCCATTGCAGCCGGCGCTCTTCGCCGTTGAATACGCGCTTGGCGCAGATGTGGGCAGTCGCGGGGAGCTCCGTCCGAGTGTGGTGCCTGGGCCAGCCAGCGTCGGCGAGTACGTCGCGGCGTGTGTGGAAGCCGGCGCAGTGTTCAGCCCCTGCGGAAGACGCCGCGAGACTGATCGCCGCACGAGCGAGGCTGATGCAGGAACTTCCGCAAGCGGCGGCGCCACGGCTGCGGCAGGTGCTGGCCGACTGCGCACGGGTCCAGGCCGCGATTACGCGCGAGGGCGCGGCCGTTCGTCGATCAACGCGGCCGACAACGGGCCTGGGCAGCGCAGGTCACGATTGCCGGGTCTGCCAGCGACGTGGCGCGAGCTGCGTCGTGGCGCACTCGACCGCGACGATGCAAAAAGCGAGCGGAAAGCCGCTCAGCGTGCCCTCACGCATTTCATTCCGCGCTGCTCGATCCGATGCTGGACGCGCTCGAGCGGGAAGCTCGCACCGTGCGCTTCAGCGAGCCGCGCATTCCGGTGATCTCGAATCTCACGGCAGCGCCGCGCGGCTGCCGGTGAGCTGACGTCTGCTTCTCGCATGGAGACGTCACGCGCGCGAGACCGTCCGTTTCCGGCAGGGCATCGAAGCGGCCCACGAGCAAGGCCGCACGGTCTTCCTCAGAGATTGGCCCCGCGCCGACATTGCTGATCGGCCTTGACAAACGGTCATCAGCGCGAGAGGCGGCGTGGCTCCCATCGCTTCGGCGTGACCGCGACGCCTGGGCGGCGGTGATGCCGTCGCTCGCCGAACTGCACGTGCGCGGTGTCGAGATCGACTGGCGCGCGATTGCGCGGCGGGCACGGCCGGCCGGCCTGTCGCGCTCCCGACGTATCCCCTTCGAGCGGCAGCGGTTCTGGATCGAGGCCAAGGCAAGACTGGCGCCGCGGCGGGACGGGTGGAAGGAGTGGCTGCATGACTCCTCGAGTGGAAGCTGCGGGCAACCGACGCGTTCTGGTCCGCTCGCCGCTGAACTCCGCTCCGGTGTCGTCGCTCGTGAGCGGCGTTGACGGCGCGATCGACGCGTTGAGCCGCCAGCACCGGTTCGATACGCATGCGAGCATGCAGGCCGGGCCTGAGAAGCTGTGCGCGGCGTACGCAGTCTCGAGCTATCGCGTCTCTCGCCGGTTCGCAGTCGGTTGGAGCGTCGTCTCCGATCGACGAGCCCAAGGCCAAGCGAGCAGGTCGCCGAGAAACATTCGCGGCTGCTGGGCCGCCTGCTGAGGATCCCCGTCGAGGACGGCGTGCTGGCGACCACTGGTTCACGGCGGAGTTCGCCGCGCGCTCGATTCGACGGAGCCGTCGGTATGGGCAGCCGATCTTCAACGGCAATATCCGGAACACGAAGCCGAAGTGGCGCTCACGGCGAAATGCGGCGAACAACTTGCCGATGTGATGGCCGGACGAACCAACCCGATGGAGCTTCGTTTCGGGCGATCGTTCGAGCAGCTCGAACGCACCTACTACCGCGATGCACCAGGCTCCCAGGTCTACAACCTTTTGATCCAGCAGACCGTCCGACTGCGCCGAAGCCACGCCGCGCGGGCGGCGCGTGCGGGCTCTCAGATCGGTGCAGGGACGGGCAGCACTGCGCGGCTTTGTTAGCCCGCCCTGATCCGCCCGTGGCGACGCATGCGTTCACCGACGTCTCGAACGCGTTTCTCGACCGCGCCGCCGAACGATCCTCCAGCCGGCACGACTTCGTCGATTATCGGTTGCTCGACATCAGTCAGCCGCCGGTTGCGCAGGGGTTCGAGCCGAATTCCTTCGACATCGTCATCGCGTCGCACGTGCTGCATGCCACGCCGGACATTCGCCGCACGCTGGCGCACGTCAACCGGCTCGCTTGCTGAGCGGAGGGTGTGGTCATCCTGTTCGAGACGACCATTCGTCCCCGGTTCCTCGATCTGACGTTCGGCATGACCGATGGCTGGTGGAGCTACACGGACACAGACCTTCGCACGTCGCATCCGCTGCTGTCTTCGGCGCAGTGGACGCGGCGCTCGCTGAATCTGGCTGCGACGACGCGTCGGCGTCGGGAGAGTTCGTCGGCGGATCGAACGCGGGCGCCGCGTTGATTTTCGGTCGCGGACCGAAGCGGGCCGTCGAATCTGCACGCAGCGTAGGCGACTGGTTGATCCCCGATGCCGGCGGCCCGGCTCCGAGCTCGCCGCTCAGATTGCCGGACGCGGCGGACGCGCGCTGGTGGCCGAAGCCCACGATCGCTTCGTGAAGAAATCAGCAGCAGCCGCTTCCTCGTCGATGCGCGAGGACCCCGAGCACTACCGGCGTGATCGCCGCGGCCGTCAAGCGTGGCTTCGATCTACGCGGCATCGTGCATCTCTGAGTCTCGGCAGCGAATGGGCGGCCGACGCTGATGCCAATGCCATCGATTCGCGCGCTGCAGCAGTCGTCCGGCAGCGCGCTCCCTGGCGCAGGCTGGGTCCTTGCCGCCGGCCCGAGAATCTGCCAAGACTCGTGCTGGTCACACGCGGAGCGCAGGCGATCGGATCCGACGCCCACGAGGTCGCTCCCGGAGCCGGCATTGCTCTGGGACTCAGTCGATCGATCGCGCGAGAGCATCCGGAACTGCGCTGCACGGCGGTCGATCTGACGCGCGCGGCGCCGGCGCCGCGACTCGCCTCGATGCTGTCCTGACCGACGGCAGCAACGAGGATCCAGATCGTCTTCGAGACGGTGAACGTCTTTGTTCTGCGACTCGAGCCGAGCGCGACCCGATCAGGTCGCGCCTTCCACCGCGCCAGCTGTGCCGTGCCGACCTGTTCGTACCTGGTGACCGGAGGTTTGTCCGGCGTCGGTCTGCTTGCCGCGCGCAGGCTCGTCGATCAGGGGCGCACGCGCGCATCGTGCTGATGGGACGAAGCGAGCCGACCGGCGACACCCGTCGCGCCATCGAATCGATGGCGGCCTGCCGGGGCGGCCATCGAAATCGTCCGCGGTAGCGCTGTGACCGCGCCGCCATCGACCGAGCGGTGTCGACCGCGGAGTCCACCGGCCTTCCTCTTCGGGCATCGTCCATTCGGCCGGTACGCTCGACGATGGGATGTTGCAGCAGCAGACGGGATCGATTCCGGACGGTGATGGAAGCCAAGGTTCAGGGTGCGTGGAACCTCCACGCGGCGGCAGGGATCGAGAGCGCTCGACTTCTTCGTCCTGTTCTCGTCCACCGCTGCGGTCCTCGACCTGCCGGCCAGAGCAATCATGCCGCCGGTGAACGCGTTCCTCGACTCGCTCGCGCACCATCGCCGATCGCGCGGTCTGACCGGGGTTGAGCATCAACTGGGGTCCGTGGAGCGGGATTGGCGCGGCGGTGCGTGTGGGCACGGTGGATCGGGCGCGAACCCACGGTGTCGGCTCGATCGATCCGAGTCCGGCGCCGCGGCCTTCGAACATCTGTTTCGATCCGGTTCGAGCCAGACGGCGGTCTTGCTGGCCGACTGGGTCACGCTTCGCATGACTTTACGCGGGCAATCAGGATCCGCCGCTGCTGCGTGATCTCCCGCGTCGCGCCGTCAAACAGGCGGCGGCGATCGCGGCGACCGGGTCACGCGCGGCGGTGCTCAAAGAACAACTCCGAAGCCGCGCCGCCCATCAGCGCTGGCCGCTTCTGCTCGCGCATGTCATCGGAGCAGGCCGCCCGCCAGGTTCTGACTCGATCCGGCGACGCCGCGCCGACCCGGCGCAGGGACTGCGCGATCTGGGGCTCGATTCGCTGATGGCGCTGGAACTGCGCAACCGCCTCCAGCAGAGTGCGGGCAAGTCGCTGCGATCGACGCTCGCGTTCGACTTTCCGACGATCGACGCCGTCGCCCGTCATCTGGCCCACGACGTCCTCGTCGTCGACCTCGGCGAGAGGTCGACCGCCGATGCCGCGGCGGCTTTCGCAGACGAGGCGCCGCCGATCCCGACGATCTGCCGATGCAGATCGAACAGCTTTCAGACGAACAAGCCGAGAGGTTGCTGACGATGCCGGAAGTGGAGACGGAGAGGGCGCGATGAGCGATTTCATAGCGAACGCATCGCGAAGCTTCGCCCCAGAAGCTGGCGCTGCTCGCCGTCAGCCTGCAGTCGAAGCTCGATCAGCGTCGAACGGACCGCCAGCGAGCCGATCGCGATCGTCGGCATGGGCTGCCGGATTCCAGGCGGCGCCGATAGTCCAGAATCGCTCTGGCGGCTGCTGCGCGACGGCGTCGATGCTGTCGGCGAGATTCCAGGCGATCGCTGGGACGTCGACGGATGCTACAGCCCCGATCCGACGAGATCGGGAAGATGTATACGCGCCAGGGCGCGTTTCTGAAAGGTATCGATCGGTTCGATCCGCATTTCTTCGGCATTGCGCCGCGCGAAGCCCTCACGCCTCGATCCACAGCAGCGGCTGCCGCTCGAGGTGACGTGGGAAGCGCTCGAGCATGCGGCGCAACCGATCGACGCGCTGATGGGGAGCCGGACCGGCGTGTTCGTCGGCGTGGCCGGCAGCGGTTATCTCCAGCTTCAACTCCAGCGAAACGATCTCGCCGCGCTCGAAACCTACCGTCGGCACCGGTGGTGCGCTGAGCGTCGCCGCCGGCCGGCTTCGTCGCATCGTCCTCGGCCTGCAGGCCCGAGCGTGTCGGATCGACACGGCGTGCTCCTCGTCTCTCGTGGCTCTTCACCTGGCGTGTCAAAGCCTGGCTGATGGCGAATGCCGAATGGCGATTGCCGGCGGCGTGAACCTGATCCTCGGGCCCGAGCACAACGTCGTGCTCTCGCGGGCGCGCATGCTGTCGCCCGACGGGCCGCTGCAAGGCGTTCGATGCGTCCGCCGACGGATTCGGCCGCGGCGAGGGCTGCGGCATCGTCGTGCTGAAGCGTTTGAGCGAGGCGCGGGCCGACGGCGATCGCATTCTCGCGCTCATTCGCGGATCGGCGGTCAACCAGGACGGGCCGCAGCAGCGGGCTGACGGCGCCGAACGGTGTCGCACAGGAAGCGCTCATTCGCCGGGCGCTTCTCGAAGGCGCGTGTCGAGCCGTCCGAAATCGGCTACGTCGAAGCGCACGGCACCGGCACCGAGCTTGGCGATCCGATCGAGCTCCTAGCGCTCGGGCACGTGCTCGACAGGGACGGCCGTCGGATCGGCCCTGTTCTCGTCGGATCGATCAAGACCAACGTCGGCCACCTCGAAGCGCGCGGCCGGCATCGCCGGGCTCCTGAAGGTCATTCTCGCGCTGCAGCACGAGACGATTCCGCCGCACCTGCATTTCAGAAAAAGCCGAACCCGCATATTCCGTGGGCCGAACTGCCCGTGTCGGTGACGGCTGACGCGACGCCGTGGCCACAGGGTCAGGGCCGACGCGCTCGCGGGCATCAGCTCGTTCGGATTCAGCGGCACGAACGCGCACCTGGTGATCGAAGAGTGCGCCGGCCGAGACCGTTGCGGCCCGCGACGCCGAACGTCCCCTGCACGTCCTGACGATCTCGGCTCGCAGCGAAGACGCGCTGGAAGACGCTGGCCGCACGTTACGCCGACGATCTGACATCGGCGGGTGATGTCGCCGATCTGAGCTTCACGGCCAACGTCGGGCGGGCGGTCTCTCCCGCACCGCGCGGCCATCATCGCTTCGTCGGGAACCGAGCTGAAAGAAAAGCTGGTCGCGGTCCAGGAAGGCCGGGCCGCAGACGGCGTTCAGCGTGGAACCGTGGCCGCGGCAGTGCCTGCGCCGGTCGCGTTTCTCTTCACCGGTCAGGGATCGCAGGCATCGCCGGCATGGGCGCGCGGCTCTACGAAACGCAGCCGGTGTTCAGTGCGGGCGCTCGAACAGTGCCACGAGACTTTGAAGCCGCATCTGAGCCGTCCGCTGCTGGACGTGCTTTATCCATCCGGAGAGTGATGCGTCGCGCGAAGCCGAGGCGACGATTCACCAGACGCGCATTTGCGCAGCCGGCGCTCTTCGCGATCGAATACGCCCTCGCGGAACTTTGGCGGTCTGGGGCATCGAGCCGGCAGCCGTGTCTCGGACACAGCGTCGGGCGAGTACGCCGCGGCGTGGCGCTGCCGGAGCGTTCGGACTCGAAGACGGATTGCGGCTGATTGCGCCGAGCGCGGCCGGCTGATGGCAGGCCCTGCCGGCCGGCGGCTCGATGGCCGTGGCATGGGCGAGCCGAGGCTGACGTTCGAAGTGCGTGATCGCGTAAGACCGCGGCCCCGGTCAGTGTGGTTGCCGTCAACGGACCGCGTCAGATCACCATCGCCGGGCGCCGAGGCGAGTGTTGCCGCGGTGTGCCGGGTCCTGGAATCCTCTGGCGTGCGGACGCACGTGCTGCGCGTGTCGCACGCGTTCCATTCGTCGCTGATGGAGCCGATGATCGACGCGCTTCGCCGGCGCCGCGCAAGGCGTGCGGTTCCTCGACGCCGCGCGCAGGCGTCATCTCGAGCGTCACGGGACGGCCGACGAACCTGCGCGGAGATGAGCGATCCGCGTACTGGCGGCGGCAGGTGCGCGAGCCGGTTCGCTTCCAGGCTGGCATCGAGAGCCTGCACGCGCAGGGCTTCCGCATCTTCATCGAGATTGGACCGACGGCGACGTTGAGCGGGCTCGGCGAAGCGTGCCTTCCGTCAGGCGCTGCCGCATGGCTGCCGTCGCTCAGGCAGGATCGAGCGGCCCGGAACACCTTGCTCGAGTCGCTGAGCGCGCTCCATGTTCGCGGCATCAAAGCGGGACTGGCGGGGCTCGATCGCGACTACGGCCGCCGGAAGATCGCGCTGTCAACCTACCCGTTCGAGCGTCAGCGTTATTGGCTCGACAAAGCACCGTCGAAGACCGCGCCGGTCGTGGGTTCGACACCGGGCATCCCCTCCTGGGACGGAGGATCGCCTCGCCGTTGAAAGAGGTGGTCTTCGAGCAGCGACTGCGTCGCCTCGATGCCTTTCCTCGCAGACCACGCGGTACGGCGCGCCGGTGTTCCCGCGACGGCTTCGCTCGAAATGGCACCTTGCAGCCGCGGCCGAAACCTTTGGCGGCGAGTCTTTCGTGCTCGAGCAGTTGTCGATTGCCGAACCACTCGTCCTCGACTCCGAGAGCGAGCAGACGGTTGCGTCAGTCGTGACGCCCGAGGGTGCCGGTGGGACATTCCAGATGTTCAGCCGCGACACGGCCGGCTCGGATGCCGCTGCGCGCTGGCGCCTCCATGCGAGCTCGGCGATTGTCCAGGATTCGATCGGCGATGTGAGCAAGTGAGTCGCCTCGACGACATCCGGCGACGCTGCCCGACGATTCTTTCGGTCGAAGAGTCTCTACGGCACCCTTCGCGAGCAGGGCATGGACTACGGCCCCGGGTTCCGCGGTCTGAGCGAGCTTCGCCGGGCGCCAACGAAGCGCTGGCACTCGTGAAGCTTCCCGATCACCTCGATGACGCGGCGGGGTTCCATCTGCATCCGGCGCTGCTCGACGCCTGTTTCCAGGCGATCGGTGCGGCGGTGAAAGACGGCGAGGTCGAGGTCGATCCGACACCGTGTAATCTCGCCGTCAACGTCGATCGCATTCGCCTCGTCAGACGAGCAGGGCGGAGCGTTTGGAGTCATGTGCGGCTTCGACCGCGAGCGACGCGCAGCGAGAGACGCTCGTCGGCGATCTTCGAATCTACGACGAGAGCGGAGACCTTCTTGCGGACGTGCAGGGTCTGAGGCTGAAGCGCGCGAATCGCCAGGCGCTGCAGCGCGCTGATCGCGTCGCCGGCGGACCGATGGCTCTACGAGATTGCGTGGCCGATCGTGCCGCGGCAGGCTCCGGCAGTCCGACGCCCCGGCCTCGGGCACGTGGCTGCTGGTCGGGGACAAGAACGGGATTGCCGATGATCTTGCGGCGCGCCTGATGGACCTCGGCAACGGCGTGGCGTTTGCGTCCGGCGATCTCTCAGGTGTGTTTTCAACGGCTGAAGCCGACGGCCACGCCATCGAACACGTCGTGTTCCTGTCGGGCCTGGAGGTCGGAACCACCGGATCGGTTTCGGCGGAAGCACTGAGCGCCGCAAATCGTCTTGCGTGTGGCGGCCTGCTCGAGCTCGTTCAGGAGATCATCCGGGGCACGACGAGAACGCGTCCGCGGCTCACGATCGTCACGGCGCGGTGCCCAGGCTGTCGCGAGCGGGCCGGTGAACGTCGCGCAAGCGCCGCTCTGGGGATTTGCGAAGACGGTTGCGCTCTCGAGCATCCTGATCTGCGCTGCGCATGCGATCGATCTCGATCCGGCATCAGGTCAGCGACGGGTTGAACGCGCTCGATGGATGATCTTGTGCGCGCCCGACGGGGAATCGCAGATTGCATATCGCGGCGCCGCACGGCATGTCAGCGCGGCTCGAATCGAGCGACGCAAGACAAATCGGCTGGAGACTCCGAGACGAGCCGGGTCTAAAGACCCGGCCTCATCTCTAGTCATCACCGAACCGTGGCGTGATCGACAACCCGAAGTCAGGCCGATGACGCGGCGCGCCAGGCCCGCGCGCGAGGTCGAAGTCGAGGTCGAGGCGACCGGTCTCAATTTCCGCGACGTGCTCAACGTCCTCGGATGTACCCGGAGATCCGGGACCGCTCGGCAGCGAATTCGCCGGAACGATCGTCGGCGTCGGCGACGAGGTGAACGGCTTCGAAATCGGGCAGCAGGTGATTGGCATTGCCGGAGGCAGCTTCGCCAGCTACGTCACCACGCCGGCCGAGCTCGTCGCGCGCAAGCCGGCTCTGTCTCAGCATCGAAGATGCCGCCACCATTCCGGTCACGTTCTGACCGCGCACGTGCGCGTTGAACGCCATCGCCGGCATGAAGGCGGGCGATCGCGTGCTGATTCATGCGGCCGCCGGAGGCGTCGGGCTGGCTGCCGTTCAATTGGCGCAAGCGTGCCGGGGCGGAGATCTTCGCAACCGCGGGCAGCGACGGCAAGCGCAGGTATCTCCAGTCGCTCGGCGTCGCGCACGTGATGAGCTCGCGCACGCTCGACTTCGCCGGGGAGATCAAGACTCTCACCTCCGGCGAAGGCATCGACATCGTCCTGAATTCGCTGGCAGGCGATTTCATCCCGGCGAGCCTCGGGCTTGCTGCGATCGGGCGGCCGCTTCGTCGAAATCGGAAAGACCGGCCATCTGGACGCCACGCGGAAGTGTCCTCGCGATATCCGGGCATCCGCTACGCCGCGCTCTATCTCGGTGAAGAGGAGCCGGCTCGGATTCAGGCGATGCTGCGCGAGCTGCTGCCCGCCTTCGAGGATGGCTCGCTCGAGCCGCTGCCGCGCAGGACGTTTGGCTACGCCGAGGCCAAGGACGCATTCCGCTTCATGGCGCAGGCGAAGCATATCGGCAAGATCGTCATCAGCCGCGATCGCGCACGCCGGTATCAGGCGCCCGCGATTTCGGCTGATGCGACGTATCTCGTGACGGGTGGTCTCGGCGCCCTCGGTCTCCAGATCGCGCGCACCCTCGTGGCACGCGGCGCGCGACACCTCGTGCTCACCGGCCGCAGCGCTCCTCGGCCTGCCGCGGCGAGATGACTGGCGAGCTTCAATCCTCCGGGGCCCGCGTCGAAACCGTGGCAGCCGATATCTCGATTCGCTTCGATGTCGGCGGAGTGCTCGGATCGGATCAAGCGGACCATGCCTCCGCTGCGAGGCGTGATTCACGCAGCCGGGGTTCGAGACGATGGCGTGATCGGCGAGCTAGAGCTGGCCGCGGTTCGAGCGGTGATGGCGCCGAAGGTCGCCGGCACGTGGCACCTGCACGAGTCTCACCGCGGATCTGCCGCTTGACTTTTTCGTGCTGTTCTCGTCGATGGCGTCGGTGTTCGGATCGGCCGGTCAGCGCGCGTATGCCGTCGGCCAACGCCTCTCATGGACGCGGTCGCCCACGATCGATCGCGCGCGCGGTCTGCCGGCGACCAGCATCAACTGGGGCCCAGGTGGGCCGAATCTGAATGGCGGCGGCACTCGAGCGCGCAGGGATAGCAGCGGCGGATCACGCGATCGGGTTTCCAGCCGATGACTCTCCGCTGACGGATCGGCCGCGCTGCGCTGAGCGCCGCCGCAGGCGCGCCGCAGATCAGCGCGCGCCGGCGACTGGACTGCCGTTGCGCAATCGTTCCAGGCCGGAGACGTGCCGCGGCTGCTGGCCAGCGTCACCGCGGGCACCCGCGGCAGGCGTTCCTGAATCGAAGCCCGCGTCCGCACTGACCGCGGAGCTGAAAGGCGTTCCCGCGCAGAAACGCCGCGGGTCTCGTGCAGCAGCACGTGCGGCAGCAGGTTGGCCAGGTGCTCGGGCTCGAAGCCGGCTTTGCCATCGGCGACGATCAAGGCCTTCGCGATCTCGGCATGGACTCGCTGATGGCGGTCGAACTGCGCAACCGGCTGCAGACGAGCGTGGGCCGGCCGCTTCCGTCGACGCTCGCGTTCGACTGCCCGACGATCGATGCCCTGACTCTCGTACCTCGATGTCGAACATCCTGGCGCTGGCCGATGCATCCGCGACGAAGCGATCGGTGGCATCGCCGACCGAGGTTCGCGATCTGGACGAACCGATCGCCATCGTGGGCATGGGCTGCCGTTTCCCGGGAGACGCGGATTCGCCGGAGAAGCTATCTGGTCGCTGCTGCGCGACGGCGTCGATGCGATTTCCGAAGTTCCGCCCGACCGGTGGGACATCGACGCGCTTCTTCGACACTGATCCGGACGCGCCGGGCAAGATGTACGCGCGGCACGGCGGGTTCCTCTCGAACGTCGATCGGTTCGACGCCGGCTTCTTCGGCATCTCGCCGCGCGAAGCGGTGAGCCTCGACCCGCAGCAGCGGCTGCTGCTCGAAGTGAGCTGGGAAGCGCTCGAGCACGCCGGACTCTCGCCCGATCGCCTGATGGGAAGCCGCAGCGGTGTGTTCGTCGGCATCAGCACCACCGACTACGCGCAGCTGTTCACGAAGATGAACGATCCGGCGACAGCTCGATGCCTACATGGGCACCGGCAACTCGCTGAGCGTCGCTGCCGGCCGATTGTCGTACGTGCTCGGGCTGCAGGGTCCATGCCTGTCGGTCGACACCGCCTGTTCGTCGGCGCTCGTCGCCGTCCACCTGGCCTGCAACAGTCTGCCGGCAGGGCGAATGCCGCACGGCGCTCGCGGGCGGCGTCAACCTGATTCTCATCCCGGACATCACGATCAATTTCTGTCGCGCGCGGATGCTCGCGACCGACGGCCGCTGCAAGACCTTCGACGGCGCGGCCGACGGCTACGTCCGCGGCGAAGGCGCCGGCGTCGTCGTGCTCAAGCGGCCTGAGCGGACGCGCAGGCCGACGGCGATCGCGATCCTGGCGGTGATCCGCGGGTCCGCGGTCAACCAGGACGGCCGCAGCAGCGGGCTGACGGTGCCGAACGGGCCCGCCCAGGAGGCGCTGATCGCAGACGCGCTCCAATCGGCGGGCGTCGCTTCCGGCCGATGTGTCGGTACGTCGAAGCGCACGGCACGGGCACCTCGCTCGGCGACCCGATCGAGATGCACGCGCTCAGGCGCGGTGTTCGGCGAGCGGCCGGTCCGACGATCCGCTGGTCGTCGGGATCGGTGAAGACCAACCTCGGGCATCTCGGAGCCGCCGCCGGCGTCGCAGCACTGGATCAAAGCGGTGCTGTCGCTGCAGCACGAGCGAGATTCCGCCGCACCTGCATTTCAAGGCGCTCAACCCGCACATCGCGCTCGATGGATTCCCGATGACCGTGCCTGACGGAGCGCGACGCCCTGAATCGCACGGAGCGGCTCGTCGGGTGGCCGGCGTCAGCTCGTTCGGGTTCAGCGGCACGAATGCCCATCTGGTCGTGGAGGAAGCGCCAGCCGCGCGGACACCTTCACCGAAGACCGATCGCCCGTCCACGGTGACGCTTTCGGCCAAAACAGAGAACGGCTGAAGGGCGCTTGCTGTTCGCGGTTGTCCGAGCATCTCGGCGCTTCAAACCTGAGCCTGGCGGATCTCGCGTTCACGCCGAATACTGGGCCGCTCGCACTTTGCTTACCGGATGGCCACACCGGCCGACTCTCGGATTCGCTGCGGGAGCGCCTGGCCGCATTTGCGCAGTGAGGGCGACGATGTCGCGCACGCGGGAATGCGTGGGAACCGACGCGCCGCGACGTCGCGTTTGAATTCACAGGATTCGAGGCGGACGCGTCGCCGCAGGATCTCGCCGACGGCTTCGCTGCTCAGCGCGTCTTCGCGGAACTCTGCGCAGCTGGGGACGCGAGCCGTCATCGGTCTCCGGAGAAGGGCAGGCGTGGCCAGGCGTTCGCGGCTTCGGCCGGCCGCTCCGATTCCAGCAGCTGCGGCCGCCCGGCGCTATCAAGGGTCGTCATTGCCCCACCCGGCGCTGGGACCAGATCGGGCGGACACTGGCGAACCCACGTCCAGGGCGTGAAGATCGATTGAGGAGATTCGACGCGGGATTACCGCGGAACCGCGTGCCGCTGCCCACGTACCCATTCGAACGCGAACGCTACTGGCTCGACGAGATCGCGAGCGCCGGCGCCCGCAGGACAACTGGAACGCGCCGTCGTCTGGGGCAGGCAGCAGTCGCAGCAGGGTCCATTCGATCTCGCACTCGACAGCCATGCGGATCGTCTCGCCAGGCTCGATCGCCTCACGACCTCGCACATCGTGGCTCGCCTTCCGAACCCGTGCGCTTGCCGTCGCGGGAGAGTCGCGTTCGGTGGAGATGCCGATCGACGAGCAGCGCATCCTGCCGGCTCACCGGAAGCCCTCGCTCGCTGGCTTGGAAGGCTCGCGTCGGAAGGGCTGCTCCGGCAGGAAGGCGAGGATACGTTCGGTCGCCGATCGTCCGCTGACCGCTCCGGACGCGGAGACGGGCTCGACGATGTGTCGCGATTCCTGAAGCCGGTGCTGATCCAGTACGTCGAGCGCTGCGGCAACGGACTGGTGAAGGTGCTGCGCGGGACGGTGAGCGCGCTCTGATACGTTGTTCCCAGCGGGCGTGTTCGAGCTCGGCGCGGAGCTTACACCAACGCGCCAAGCGCACGATACACGAACGGCATCGTGCGGTCGGTGGTTGAATCCGTGGCATCCGGTTCGCGAGAGGGCGTCCGCATCCTCGAAGTCGGCGCTGGACGGTGGAACGACGACCGTCGTGCTGCCGGCGCTCTTTGCCCCGATCGGTCAACCTACTGCTTCACCGACATGTCGCAGCTCTTCCTGTCGAAAGCGCAGGCGAACTTCAGGGCCTACCCTTCGTCAGCATGGAATCCTGAACATCGAACAGGACCCGGTCGCGCAAGGGTATCCGGCTCGCACGTTCGACGTCGTGGTTGCGGCCAACGTGATCCACGCGACCGCGGATCTTCGGAAGTCGCTCGAACACATCCGGTCGATCCTCGCCCGGCGGACTGCTCGTGTTGTCGCCGAAACGACCGTACACCACGGCTGGTCTCGACATGACGACGGGCCTGATCGAAGGCTGGGACCGTCACGATCGACGAGCTGCGCGGCGACAACCTGATGATGTCGACCGAGCAGTGGCGGGCCGCGCTTCGACCGCGACTGGTTTCGAACACGCGATTGCGTTCCCGGAGCCAGGATCTCCAGCCGCCGAAGTTTGGTCTGCACTGTGATTGTTGCGGGCGTTCCGACACGGCGCTTCCGGAGCGCGCGGCGAGATTCGATCGATCGGATTCGACGCTGCCGGAGCAAGCCGCTGCCAGCGACGAACGGCGCGCGCGGGGAAGAATTCCTCGCGAGCTATGGCGCTTTTACCCGACGAACAGCACGAAATGCCCGTGGCCTACGTGCGCGACGTCGTGAGCGCGCGTGCTGCGGCTCGACCCGGCCCGGCCGCCGGACCGTCGTCATCGCCTGATGGATCTCGGCATCGACTCGCTGATGGCCGTGGAGCTCCGGAATCGTCTCGGCGTCGGGCTCGGCATGACGAAGACGCTGCCGGCGACGCTGATGTTCGATCACCCGACGATTGAAGCGATCGCGAAGCTTACCTGGCGCGCGAGGTGCTGACCGTGGAAACCGTTCAACCCGAACGCCAGCCCGAATCGAAACATATCGAGCAGCCCGTGGCGTCGCAGGAAGACGTCGCGCAGATGTCGGACGAAGAGTCGAAGCGCTGCTGCTGCAGCGCCTGGAATCGCCGTGTAAGCGACACTCACGGAATGAGCACTCCGAACGAACTGTCGCCGCTGAAGCGCGCCTTCCTCGCGCTCGAGGACATGAAGGCGAAGCTCGACGCGGTCGAGCGCGCGAAGACCGAGCCGATTGCGGATCGCGGAATGGGCTGCCGTTTTCCGGGCGGCGCAGACAGCCCCGAGAGTTTGGCGCCTGCTGCACGACGGCGTCGATGCCGTCCGCGAGGTGCCCGCCGATCGCTGGCCGCTCGAGGCGTTCTACGATCCTGATCCGGCGGCGCCCGGCCGGTCGTACTCGCGCTGGGGCGGGTTCCTCGACGAGGTCGATCGGTTCGATCCGCAGTTGTTCGGCATTGCGCCGCGTGAAGCGGCCGACATGGATCCGCAGCAGCGGCTCCTGCTCGAGAGTGGTGTGGGAAACACTCGAGAACGGCGGCATCGCGCCCGGATCGCCTGAGCGGAAGCGCGCGACCGGCGTCTTCCTCGGATTCTTGCGGGATCGATTTCTCACGCTGCGGCTCCGCGCCAATGACGCCGCTCGGATCAGTCCCGTACTCGGCCTCGGGCGTCGCGCACAGCGTCGCGTCGGGCCGCATCTCGTACGTGCTCGGACTCCAGGGTCCGAGTATTTCGATCGACACAGCGTGCTCGTCCTCGCTCGTCGGCCGTGCACCTCGCGTGTCAGAGCCTGCGCACCGGCGAGTGCGAATCTGGCGCTGGCCGGCGGTGTTCAGCTGATCCTGCTCGCCCGAGAATTCCATCGTCGTTCTCGAAGTCGCAGATGCTGGCGCCGGACGGCCGCTGCAAGACGTTCGACGCGTCCGCCGACGGCTTCGTGCGCAGGCGAAGGCTGCGGCGTCGTCGTGCTCAAGCGGTTGTCGGACGCGATCGCAGACGGCAACCGGATCGTCGGCGCTGATCCGCGGCTCGGCGGTCAACCAGGACGGGCCGAGCAGCGGGCTCACCGCGCCGAACGGTCCGTCGCAGGAAGCGGTGCATCCGCGCGGCGCTGCGAATCGCGGCGCGTGAACGCCGCGCGACGTCCGACTACATCGAGGCGCACGGCACCGGCACGCCGCTTGGCGATCCGATCGAGGTCGAGGCGCTCGGCGCCGTGATCGGACGCGAACGGCCCGCCGAGCGAACCGCTGATCGTCGGCTCGGTCAAGACCAACGTCGGACATCTCGAAGCCGGCGGCCGGCATCGCGGGGCTGATGAAGGCCGTGCTCGCGCATTCATCACAAGGAAATCCCGGCGCATCTGCATTTCACGATGCCCAGCCCGCACATACCGTGGAGCGAATTGCCCGTCGTGATCCCGACGGAGCGGATGGCCTGGCTCCGGCAGATGGACCACGTCTCGCCGGCGCATCAGCGCATTCGGATTCAGCGGCACCAACGCGCACGTGATCGTCGGCGAGGCGCCGGCGCTCGCCGCCGGCTCGCGGCCGCAGGAGCGGCCGCTGCATATCGCCACGTTGTCGGCCTCGCATGAGAGCGCGCTGCCCGCGCTGGCGGCAAGTCACGCGGCGAAACTGACGGGAACAGAATCGATTGGCGACGTCGCGTTCACGATGAACGCGGGCCGGGCGCATCTCGCGCACCGCGTGGCGATGAGCGGTCGCGTCGATCGACGATCTCGAAGCAGCAGCTCGAGCGAGTCGCCGGCCGGAGAGTCGTCGCCCTCCGCGGTTCGCGGTTACGTCACGAGTTCCGATCGGCCGCGCATTGCGTTTCTCTTCACGGGGCAGGGTTCCCAGTATGCCGGGATGGGCCGGCAGCTGTACCGAGACGCAGCCGGTCTTCCGCGAAGCGATGGACCGCTGCGACGAACTGCTTCGCACCAGAGCTCGAGCGGTCCCGCTGCTGTCGCGTCATCTACGATGCCGACGAGTTCGACGCTGACCGAGACGCGCTACGCACAGCCGGCCCTGTTCTCGATCGGAGTACGCCCTCGCGGAGCTGTGGAAGTCGTGGGGCATCGTCCCGTCTGCCGTGCTTGGCCACAGCGTCGGTGAGTTCGCCGCGGCGTGCAGCGCCGGAGTGCTCGGTCTCGAGGATGCCGTCAAGCTGATCGCGGCTCGGGGCCGGCTGATGCAGGCGCTGCCCAGCAGGCGGCGCCATGGCTGCCGTTGTTTGCGGGGGCCGACGCGCGTGAGCGCCGCGCTCCAGCCCTATCGATCGGTCGCTTCCATCGCTGCGCTGAACGGCCCCACGAACACCGTCATTTCCGGAAAGGCCGAGGCTGTCGACGCGCTCGTCGCGCGCTTTGCATCGCAGGGCATTCGCGCAGAACCGCTGGCCGTCTCCCACGCCTTCCACTCGCCGCTGATGGAGCCGATGCTCGCGGACTTCGCCGCGCTCGCCGGAGCGATCACGTTCTCGACGCCGAAAGTCGCCTTCGTCTCGACCGGTCACTGGCGCGAAAGTACGCGACGAGATCACGCGGCCGGACTACTGGCGCTGATCACATCAGCCACCCGGTGCAGTTTGCCGCGCGGCGTCAAGGCGCTCTTCGATCAGGGTTACCGCGTCTTCCTCGAAATCGGTCCACGGCCCATCCTCACGGGCATGTCGCAGCAGGTGGTGCGATGGCAAGTGCCGGCAGCGCCGCGCTGTGGCTGCCGTCGCTGCGCAACGGCCAGACAACTGGCAGACGATGACGCGGTCGGTGTCGGAGTTGTATGCGAGAGGCGCCGACGTGAACTGGGAGGGATTCGACCGGCCGCACCGGCGATCGCGGCTGGCGCTGCCGACATACGCGTTCCGCCGCGAGCGCTATCGAATCGCGCCGCCGTCGTCGAGCAGCAGTGCCGGAGTTGATCCTTCGTCGTTCAATCGCGGAGCGGGGCAGCCGTTCGGCGGCCGCCGGATTCCGTCGCCGCTCAAGCCCATTCAGTTCGAGTTCCGAGTGGGCCGGGAGACGCCGTCTTTCGTCGCCGATCATCGCAAGCACGATCACGTCGTCTTTCCGGCGACCGGATTCATCGAGATGGTGGCCGTCGCATCCGAGTCGCTCGGAGACGGCTGGTCGGTCATCGAAGACTTCGTGATCGCCGAACCGCTGCTGCTCGAGGACGATGGCTTGTTGCAAGTGCAGGTGATCCTCACGCCCGAGGAGTGGCGGCTCCGCTGCTTTCGAAATTCTCAGCCTCGAGCGGCCATCGTCCGCGGAACCGGGCTGGCGGCTTCACGCCTCCGGACGCGTCGGGCCGGACGAAGGATCTGCGCGAAAGCAGCCGTGCCGGTCGAACAGTTGCGGGGCGCGTGCGACGAAGCGATGGAGGTCGCCGCCTTCTGACGACGATCTTGATGCCGCCGGGCATCAGCATGGCGACTCGTTCCGCACGGTTGTGGAACTGCGCCGGCGCGACGGTGAGGCCTTTTGCGCGCGTGCAGCTCCCGCAGCCGCTCGCGGAAGACAGCGAACCGCACGGATGCATCCGGCGCTTCTCGACGGTTGCCTGCAGGTCATGGGGCGCGGCTTTTTCCAGCGGCGGCGCGAGCGGCAGGCGAGGTCTTCATTCCGCTCAGCTTCGATCGGATCGTGCTTTGCCGGCGCGCCAGGCGCACGGTCGTCACGCATGCGACGATTCGCGAGACGTCTCGACGTCCAACCTCATCGCCGACGTGGAAGTGTTCGACGAGAGCGGGCGCTTCCTCGCCGGTGTCGAAGGCATGCAGCCTGGCGCCTGATCGCGATGCTGTCGATCGCGCGGCCGATCGAGAGGCGCGACGCGTCGCTCTACGTGCCGGTGTGGCGGGCCGCCGATCTGCCCGAGGCGTCGGCATCAGCGAAGCAGGCCTCGACGGTCGTTGCCGACGAAGGCGGGTTTGCCGATGACGCCTCGCAGCGGCGCTCGAGATGCAGGAACAGTCCGTTCGCCTGATTCGCGGAGATCTGAAGTCCGATTCAGCAGGCGCTTCGTCGCTCACGCCGGCGATTCGCTCAACCTGATCTACCTGCGCGGCCTGATGGCCATCGCGCCTCGTCGTCAGATGATGATGGCGATCGAGCATGCGCCTGTGCGGCGGCCTGCTCGACTCCGGTCCGGGCGCTCGCGGGTTCGCCGGCGCGCCTGTGGGTGATCACGCGGGGTGCGCAGGCCTGTGGCGAGACGCGATCGGTCAACAGCGTGCAGGCGGCACTGTGGGGTCTTTCAGCAACCGTCGAAGTCGAACAACGAGATTTGCGGTGCACGCGGATCGACCTTGATCCCGGGAGCGACCGCGCGGATGTGGACGCGGACCTGCTGGTCAGGGAACTGCGCGCCGCCGGCCGACGAAAATCGATTGGCGTATCGCGGCGGACAGCGTCACGTTCAGCGTCTCGTTCGCTCGCTGACTGCCGCGCCGCCGGAAGACCGCAAGGAGATTGCCCGGGCGCCATTCGAGCTCGACATCGCCGAGCGCGGTTTGCTCGATCGACTCGAGCTGCGGCCGATGGAGCGTCGAGCTCCGCTTGCCGACGAAGTCGAGATCGAAGTCTCCGCCGCCGGTCTCAATTTCCGCGACGTGCTGAACGCGCTCGGCGTGTATGAAGGCACATCCGGGAACCGCTTTGGCGCCGAGTGTGCGGGACGCGTGTCGGCCGCCGGTTCGGCGGTCAGAAGTCTGCAGGTCGGCCAGGAAGTGATCGCCTTGTCGACCGGCACGTTCAAGAGCCACGCCTGTGCGCCGGCCGCTTACGTGGTGCCGAAGCTCGCTGCGCTGACCACGGCTGAAGCGGCGGCGCTGCTCGTGCCGGTTCACGACGGCGCGCCACGCGCTCGACGAGCTCTGCCGGCCTTCGCGCCGGCGAGCGTGTGCTGATCTCATGCGGCAGCCGGCGGTGTCGGCCTCGCGGCCGTTCAGCTCGCGCAGATGGCCGGCGCCGGCAGTTCGACGACCGCGGGCAGCCTGCGGAAGCACTGAATTCTCAGGTCGGCCGGCGTCAAGCACATCATGAGCTCGCGCACGACCGACTTCGCCGCGCAGGTGATGGCGATCACCGGCGGCCAGGGCGTCGACGTGGTGCTCAACTCGCTCAACGGCGAGTTCATTCCAAAGAGCCTCTCGGTTCTCGCCACGGGCGGACGATTCCTCGAGATCGGAAAAGCTGGAATCTGGTCGGCCGCGCAGGTTGCCGCCGTGCGCCCTGACGTCGTACTTCCCGATTTATCTGGGTGAGCTCCCGCCGAACGAATCGGAGCGCTCGCGCTCTCCGTCGTCGCCGACGTGTCTGCGGGCCGGTTGAAGCCGCTGCCCGTCGAGTCGTTTCCGATCGATCGCGCGGCCGACGCCTTCCGCCACATGGCGCAGGCAAAGCACATCGGAAAGATTTCGCTGACGTTTGGCGGCGCCGCGGCCGGCGACACGCCGTTCAGAAGCGACGCGTCGCACCTGATTACCGGAGGGCTTGGCGCGCTCGGCCCGAGGTCGCGCACCGGATGGTCAATCGCGGCGCGCGTGCTCTCGTGCTCGTCAGCCGGCGTCAGCCATCTACGGATGCCGTGGAGACGATCGAATCGCTTCAGCGGTCGGGTGCCTCTGTGCACGTCAAACACGTTGACGTCTCGAAGCGCGACGAGGTCGAAGCGCTGTTCGAGGAGATCGATCGGACGCTGCCGCCGCTCAGGGGCATCGTGCACGCGGCGGGCGTGAACGACGACGGAGTGCTGGCGGACCAGACCTGGGAGCGTTTTGCCGGAGTATTGGCGCCGAAGATCGCCGGCGCCGTCAACCTCGATCAGCAATCCAGGTCTCGCGACCTTGACTTCTTCGTGATGTTCTCGTCGGTCACCTCGGTCATTCCGGCGGCGGGGCAGGGCAGCTACGCGGCCGCCAATGCAGCTTCTCGACGCGCTCGCTCACGAGCGCAGGGCCTCGGGTCTTCCTGGCTCAGCGTGAACTGGGGGCAATGGTCGGCGGGGATGGCCGAAGCCGTCGACGATCGCACCAGGCGACGTTGGATTGAGCTCGGCATGCGGCCGCTGAGACGTCAAGCGTGGAACCGCCCTCTTCGAGCGCCTGCTCCAGGGCAGCATCCCGCAGGTCCTTGGCGTTTCCGGTTGACTGGTCGAAGTTCCTGGGCCGCGTAGCTTCGGAAGACGTTCCGCCGCTCTTCGACGAGATCCGTCCCGGCGGCGAGGCCAGCTCCCGTCGCGGAGCCTCGGCCGAGACCTTCGATCTCCGGGCGGAGCTTGCGCGCGTGCCGCCGAACAAGCAGTGGTCCACGATCGAATCGCACGTGCGGAAGCACACGCTGCAGGTGCTCGGCCTCGACGAAGCGTCAGCCCGCTCGATCATCGTCAGCCGCTGACCGAGTTCGGGCTCGGATTCGTTGATGGCGGTGGAGTTGAGAAAACGCGATCGGCCGTCTCGTGGGCCGTACGCTGCCGGCCACCCTCCTGTTCAAGCACCCGACCGTCGACACGCTGACGACGTATCTGGCGACGGAGGTCCTCGGCCTCGCGAACCCGGCCGAAACCGGCGCGCCCGGCGTGGTGCCGGACGCCGACGTGGTCGAGGTCCAGGAACTGGACGACGAGGAAGCTGAAGCGGATGCTCGCCTCGAACTGGCCACCCTGACGGCGGAAGGTTGGTTGAACGAGAAGTAGCCGCTCCCTGAAGGCAGACAAAAAGTCTCTATAAGGAAGACTTTTTTCGCCCGTCTAGAGGACTGGGTTTTCGCCCCCCAAAACATGGCCTGTTTCCGCGAAAACAGGCCCATTTCCCGCCTGTTTCGCCGGCCAGCGGGCACCTTCTGGCCCCGGTCTTGATGCTTTTCCTCCCGGCCAGAGATCCGTACCGGACCACGGCCAATTACCTGTTTCTGTTGGACATGAGCGATCAGCCAAGCCGGCCGAACCCCTTTCGGCCGACAAGCAAAGCCTTCTTGCGATCCGGCGCCTGCGAGCGCGGGTCGACGAGCTCGAACGCGCGCAAACCGAACCGATTGCGGTCGTCGGCATCGGCTGCCGGTTCCCGGGCGGGGCGTCGAGCCCCGACGCGTTCTGGGCGCGGCTTCGCGACGGTGTCGACGCGATTACCGAGGTCCCCTCCGATCGGTGGGACATCGACGCCTACTACGACCCCGACCCGAATGCGCCGGGGAAGATGTGCTCGCGCTGGGGCGGATTTCTCGAGCGGCATCGATCGCTTCGATCCGCAGTTCTTCGCCATCGCGCCGCGCGAAGCCATCAGCCTCGATCCGCAGCAGCGCCTGCTGCTCGAGGTGGCGTGGGAATCGCTCGAACACGCGGGCATCGCGCCGCCGAGTCTTTCGGGATCCGAAGCGGGCGTGTTCGTGGGCATCAGCACGCTGGACTACGGGCAGGTCCAGATGAAGAACGCGCGGCCCGATCAGATCGATCCCTACTTCGGCACCGGCAACGCGATGAACGCCGTGGCGGGACGCATCGCCTACGTGTTCGGCTTGCAGGGTCCGTGCCTCGCCGTCGACACCGCCTGCTCGTCGTCGCTCGTCGCGGTGCACCTGGCGTGTCAGAGCCTGCGGAACGCGCGAGTGCCGGTCGGCGCTCGCCGGCGGGCGTCAACGTGATCCTCGTCCCGAAATCACCATCACGTTCTCGCGCGCGCGGATGATGGCGCGCCGACGGCCGCTGCAAGACGTTCGACGCGGCGCGCCGACGGCTACGTCCGCGGCGAAGGCTGCGGCGTCGTCGTGCTGAAGCGGCTGGCGCGATGCGATCGCGGCCGGCGATCGCGTGCTCGCGGTGATCCGCGGATCGGCCGTCAACCAGGACGGCCGCAGCACCGGCTTCACCGTGCCGAGCGAGACGGCGCAGCAGCAGCTGATTCGAACCGCGGTCGCGCGCGCTCGGGCCTCGCCGTCCGAGATCGACTAGCGTCGAAGCGCACGGCACCGGCACCTCGCTTGGCGATCCGATTGAAGTGCAGGCGCTCGCGCAGGCACTTGGGGAAGGCCGCGAGACGGATCGGCCCCTGCTCGTCGGATCGGTCAAGACCAACGTCGGCCACCTCGGAGGCCGCCGCGGGCATCGCGGGCCTGATCAAAGTCATCCTGGCGCTTCGACCACGAGGAAATTCCGCCGCATCTCCATTTCAACACCCCGAATCCGTATATTCCTGGGCCGAGCTGCCGGTTCGCGTGACCGCGGAGAAGGCGGCGTGGCGTCGAGGAGAGCGCGTGCGCCGCGCGGGCGTCAGCTCGTTCGGCTTCAGCGGGACCAACGCGCACGTCGTGGTTGAAGAAGCTCCGGCGCTTGCCGCCACCGGCGCCACCCAGATCGATCGGCCGCAGCACGTCCTGGCGATTTCTGCGAGGGATTCGCAGGCGCTGTCCGAGCTTGTCTCCGCCTACGCGAGTCAGTTGCCGGACGCCGCATCGTTCGCTGACGTCGCGTGCTCCGCGAATACGGGCCGGGCCCATCACGCGCAGCGGCTGGCGATCGCTGGCCGCTACGTCTCGAGGAGGCACGCCAGGCACTCGAGAAATTTCGGAAAGACGGCCAGGCGCGTGGCGTGACCGCCAGTGCAACCGCTGCGACGCGTCCGCCGGATGTGGCGTTGCTCTTCACAGGCGAAGACTCCGAGGACGCAGACGCCGGCCGCGAGCTGTACGAGACGCAGCCGGCATTCCGGCGCGCATTCGACCGGTGCGCGGCCGCGCAATCGCCGCTCTTTGCGACTCAGTTCGCGCTGGCTGAACTCTGGCGCAGCTGGGGCGTCGTGCCCACGAGTGTTCTGGGGACCGGCGTTGGCGAATTCGTCGCGGCCTGCATCGCTTCTGTGTTCACGGTCGACGACGCCGTGAAGCTGGTGGCCGCCCGCGGATCGGTGGAGCAATTCGACGCGATCGCGCGGCAGATCACCTTCAAGGCCCCGCAGATTGGAATTGTTGCGAGCCAGACCGGAAAATTCGTGTCGGCCGGCGACATCAGCAATCCGACTTACTGGCGGCGTCAGGATCGGCGGATCCGCGAACGCCTCCGCGGGGATTGAGACATTGCGGGCATCCGGTTGCGGTGTGTTCATCGAAGCCGGCCCGGGTGGAAACGACTGGCGGACGCTGCTCGAGTCTCTCGCGCGCGTCTAGTCAGCGGCGTCGCGATCGACTGACCGCATTCGATCGCGAGTATTCGCGCGGGAAGGTGACGCTGCCGACCTATCCGTTCCAGCGCGAACGCTACTGGACGCCGCTTGCGCCTCGGTCGGCCCGGCCGGCTCTTCCCGACACGTCGAACATCGAAACTGGCCGGGCACGAGACGTCGTGGCGTGTCCAGCCCGTTGTCGTGGATGCGGCCGGCGCCGCGGCTTCGCGCTCGTGGATCGTCCTCGCCGATCGTTCGGGCACCGCCGATGCGCTTCGCAACCGCGCTTCGCGACTCGGGCGACGCGTGCCTCGTTCTCTCTCGCGATCAATCGCCTGAAGGCCTCGAATCCGCTCTCGGAACGAGCGCCGGGAGCGTGGCCGTCATCGATCCGCTGCCGCTCGACGCCTCGGCGTCACCGTCGGCGGCTTTGCTTGCAGCCGATCAAACGCTTGTTGCCGAATCGCTCGTCGGTCTGCTCCAGACGTTGTCGGGCCGGAAACAGCCGGTTCGCGTCTGGGCGGTGACCCGCGGCGCGCAAGCGGTCGCGGCGGGAGATTCGATTGCCGTTGCTCAATCGCTTCGCCTGGGGCATCGGGCGTGTGGCTGCGCTCGAACATCCAGAGCTCTGGGGGCGGATTGATCGTGATCTCGATCCCGACGCCGGAGCCGACGATGTCCGGCGACTCGTCGAGCATCTGCGCGCCGAAGACTTCGAGGATCAGGCCGCATTCAGAGGCGGCCAGCGGCTCACGGCGCGTCTCACCCGACGGGATCGGTCGAGCCGCCAGGAAATGCCGATTCGGCCGGATGCCACGTATCTCGTCACCGGCGGACTCTGGCAGCCTCGGTTTGAAGGTGGCCGGATGGCTCGCACAGAAGGGCGCCCGTCATCTCGTGCTCGTCGGCCGGCGCGGCCTGCGCCCGATCCGTCCACCTGGAATCAGCAGACACACGAGCGTTCGACACTCGACCGCATTGCCGCCATTCGCGCGCGCGCAGCAGCAGGGCATCGACGTGCGCGTTCGGGCGATCGACATCAGCGATCCGCTCGAAGCCGATCGTCTCTTCGCCGAGCTTCGCCTGGCGATCTGCGCGCTTCGCGGCGTCGTCCAGGCGGCCGGGCTGTCGAGCATCGCGGCGCATCGCGGAGCTTTCGCCCGAGGCGCTCACCGGAAGTCCTGCGGCCAAAGGTCAACGGGCAGCTGGGTGCTGCACGAGAACACCCGCGATCTCCCGCTGGACTTTTCGTGCTGTTCTCGTCGATCTCCTCGGTCTGGGGATCGCTCAGGCCTCGGCGCGTGTACGCGGCGGCGAATCGATTTCTCGACAGTCTCGCGCAGCATCGGCGCGCGCAGGCTGACCCGCACTGAGCGTCAACTGGGACCGTGGTCGCGGCGGCGGCATGGCCAGTTCGTCGATGCTCGACGATCTCGGCGCATCGGCGTGGCCGCTCTTCCGGCCGAACAGGCGCTCGAAGAACTCGACAGCCTCATCGCCGAGAACACCGCGGCAGGCCACCGGTCGCGCGCGTCAACTGGCCGTTCCCTGACGCGGTGTATGGCGCGGCGGCGCCGGCGTCCGCTCTTTGACGAGATGGCAGCGGAGCGCGACCGCCGGCAGCGGCGCGATGCGTCGCGGCGGCTGGAACCTCTCGCGACCGCGATCTCTGCAGGCGAACGGCGCCGACCGCCGGCGTCTGCTGCTGCGCAACACGCGCGAAGTCGCCGCCGAAGTCCTGGGCCTCGAAGCTCGCGGCCGCTGGTCCGGACCTGGGCTTCTTCGACATGGGCATGCGACTCGCTGATGGCGGCGACGCTCAAGAGCCGTCTCGAGGCCTCGCTCGACCTTCGATTGCCGACGACCCTGACGTTCAACTATCCGAGCGTGGCGGCTGGTGACGGATCGCCTGCTCGGTCTGCTGCAGCCGGTGCCGAGCGAGCCGGCGCCTGTTGCCGTCGATCGGCCCGCTACAAAAGGCCGCGAGGAAATGTCAGAAGACGATCTCGCGGAGCTGCTTGCCGTGCGGCTGGACAAACTGCGATGAGCGACGCGGCCGATCGCCGATCGTTGCTGCAGCGGGCGCTCCGACGCGCTCGACGAGATGCAGGCGAAGCTCGATGCCAGCGAGCGCCGCCAGAGCGAGCCCATCGCCGTCGTCGGGCATGAGCTGCCGTTTCCCCGGCGCCGGCAACCCGCCGAATCGTTCTGGCAGCTGCTGCGCGATGGACGCGACGCGGTCACCGAGGTGCCGCGCGAACGCTGGAACGTCGATCGTTTCTACGATCCGGATCCCGACGCGCCGGGCAAGATGTCCCACGCGCTACGGCGCGATTCATCACGAGGCGTCGATCGATTCGATCCGCATTTCTTCGGCATCTCGCCGCGCGAAGCCGTGAGCATGGACCCGCAGCAGCGGCTGCTCCTCGAAGTCTGCTGGGAGGCGCTGGAGGATGCGGGCGAGCCGGTGACGTCGCTGGCCGGCAGTTCGACCGGGGTCTTCGTCGGGATCACCAGCTCCGACTACATGCAGCTGCTCGGCGCGTCGGGCGCGGCGGGTCTCGACGCGTATGCGATGACCGGCAACGTCCTGAACTTCGCGGCCGGACGGCTCTTCCTACGTGCTCGGACTCCAGGGTCCGAGCATGATCGTCGGACACGGCGTGCTCCTCCGTCGCTCGTCTCGGTGCACCTCGCGTGTCAGAGCCTGCGGTCCGGCGAAAGCGCGCATGGCGCTGGCGGCTGGCGTGAACCTGATTCTTCGCCCCGAGCCGAACATCGTGCTCTCGAAGGCGCGGATGCTGGCGCGGGACGGACACTGCAAGACATTCGACGCGATCGGCCGACGGATACGTGCGCGGCGAAGGCTGCGGCGTCATCGTGCTGAAGCGGCTGTCGGATGCGACGGCCGACGGGGATCGCATCCGCGCTCATTCGCGGGATCGGCGGTCAACCAGGATGGACCGAGCAGCGGACTGACTGTCCCGAATGGTCCGGCGCAGGAGGCGCTGCTGCGCGAAGTGCTGGCGAAATCGGGCGTGGCGGCTGCGGACGTGGATTACGTCGAGGCGCACGGCACCGGCACCTCGCTCGGCGATCCGATCGAGGTTCGCGCGCTTGGCGCCGTGCTCGGCCAGGACCGCCCGGCCTCGTCGCCGCTCGCGCATCGCGTCGGTCAAGACCAACGTCGGTCATCTCGAATCAGCCGCCGGTGTCGCCGGCCTGATCAAGGTCATCCTCTCGCTGCAGCACGGCGAGATTGCGCCGCACCTGCATTTCAAGACGCCGAACCCGAGACTTGATTGGGACCGGTTGCCGCTCGCGGTCCCCACATCGCTGCAGCCGTGGACGCGCGGTGGCGCGCCGCGGATTGCGGGCGTCAGTGCGTTCGCTCTCCGGGGACGAATGCGCACCTGCTGATCGAGGAAGCCCCGAAACTCGAGCTGTCCTCTTCATCGCCGGCCGAGCGTCCGCTTCATCTCCCCTGACTTCTGTCGGCCAAGACAGACAACGGTCTGACCGGGCTCGTGGATCGCTACATCGGCCATCTCGGATGGCAATAGCATCGGATCGCATCGCCGACATCTGCTTCACGGCGAACGTCGGCCGCGCCCGGTTCAATCACCGGCTCGCCGTCGTCGGCCGCGTCGGAGTCGCCGAAACATTCGCGGCGCGCCTGGTCGCGCATCGCGCGGGCCAGCCGAGCGTCAGTCGCGGCCGTCGGCATTTGTCGAGAGGCGGTGTCGTTCCCAAGATTGGTTTCCGCTTCGAAGGAACCGGCCGCTCCGGCGGATCGTTCTGTCGCGGCTTCAGGCGCGAAACCGGAGCCGGCATTCCGCAGCGCATTCGATCGCTTGGACCGCTGTCTCGGCTGCCGACGACGACGCACTGGCCGAACTGCATCAAGAGCCGGGGCGGCGCAGCCCGAGGCAGCCGACGGCCGCCGCGTGCTCGAAACCCTCCCGCAGGCAACATGCGATGCTCGATGCCTGGTGACGATTTCTCTTCCGCGCAGATCGGAAGCGGGGAAGTGGCAGGCGATCCTGTCCGTGCTCGCGACCCTTTACACCAAAAGGGAGCAATCGCACTGAACGAAGTACA
>ERZ1370068.6258-contig-5252_pt1 | contig 28852 bp, 32 predicted proteins | sample MGYA00561227_ERZ1370068 | MGnify/ENA primary metagenome ERZ1370068 (study PRJEB38410, sample SAMEA6850437) | metagenome | study: Metagenomic assessment of the ecological functions of the soil: analysis of the soil microbiota associated with the...
GGGGTGGCGAGCTCGGGGAGGAACTTCGTTGGCAAGAGGGGCGCCCTCAACGGGCGGCAGCCATTTGGTTGGTATTTCGAAGAGGACGACGTCGCGCACGAACGACCCCGTGTCGATCGACGCCGGGAAGAACGCGCTCCGGGCCACGGGTGTCCAATCGGTGCCGTTGGCGCCCAACGCAAGATTCTCGTCGGGGATCGTGAAGCCACAATTACAAGGGTCGGTGAATGTGTGCCCCGCGGTGATCGCGTAGAGGAGGCCGTTCGAGTGGAGCCGAACCATGACCGCGGTCGTGGCGACCTTGGCGATGTCGGTCGTGAGATGCGTGGGGAGCGCGCCGGCGGAATGGGCGAAGACAAACAATCGCCCCGGGCAGATCGTCGTCGCTGTCGGCCAGCCATGCCCATATTGGAAGCCACTATTGCGGGCGACGCCGCGGCTCCGCCGCGGAGAGCTCGCCGAGCGCGACCACGTCGCAGCGCACCCGGACCGATTTGTGGGATCCGGGGAGCTTCACGAGCCACCGCGGGATGCGCTGATCGCGCGGAACCTCCGCGAGCTTGCGCTTGCGGGCGATCAGCACTTTCACGCAGAGAGCGGATTTCCCGCGCGCGATCGTTGGTACCGCCCGCGCGATTCGGAGTAGGCGCGCCCGAGGCCGATGCCTGCCACGCCGGGGATCGCGGCGAAGCGCGCGCGCGCCATCGCGAGCGCCGCGTCCAGTTGTGGGAATCGCGCGGCCCACTCGTGGACGGGGCTGTCCTTGGGCGGGCGCGGCTTTCGAGCGCGATCCTTCTTGGAGCCGCGGGCGCCCGTTCGTTGAAGACACTCCAAGCGGATCGGCGCGGCTTCCTCGGTCGCTTCGCCGGGCTCACTTGCGTGCGGCGAGGGCGCTCGGGTCGACGGCGATCGCGATTATGAGCTTCGTCGTGCCCTCCGCGGTGGTCGTGGTTTCGTCGGGTGTCGCCTTCAACGCCGCCGAGGCCCAGGAAGTGATCTTGGTGAGATCGGCCTTTTGTGTGGCAAAGGATTGGCCGGGCGACGCCGCGATCTCGATCCGCGTCGTCGCCGCGTCGGTCGCCTTGCCGTCGGCGATGGCGCCCGTGGTCGTCTTGTCTTTTTGTGGGAACTCGCCGAATGCCGCCTTGAGCTTCCCAACGATCGCCGCGAGCGAGGTATTGGTGGCGTCGGTATTGCTCTTCGCCGTGGACGCGGGCTGCGACTCCGCCGCCGACTCGAGCGCGACGCGCTCCGTCGCGGGGAGGAGAAAGACATCCGTCGTGGCGTTGAATCCCACCATGGTGAAAGGTGGGCATGGGATGAACGCCATGTCGGGGCGAATCCAGGGGGCCATCGAGTCGGCGATGAAGGCCTCGAACGTGCCGTCGGCGTCTTCGTTGGAGACGACATTCTTGCCTTTCAACCATTGCCGCACCTCGCGCGGCTGAGGATCGGGTAGAGCCCCGGCTGCGCAAACTTGACTTCGGCGATCTTGAAAATGATGACATTGCCGAGGAGCTTCTGGATGTCGGTCTCCGAGAGCGGGGTTCCGCTCTGGAATCCTTGGGAATCGCGGGCGGCTCGCTTGACTTGGTCCAAGCCGACCTTCGCCGGCGCCGTGGCGGGGAACCAACTCGCGGCGATCCCCGATGCCGCCTCCGAGGCGCTCTCGACCTGCTTGATCACGTAGGGGATCAGATTGGAGTTGTCGTATTGTTGGGCGAAGACCTCCGCCGCCCAGCCGTTTCGAAGGCGAGCCTCGATGTCGGCCTTTCCCAACAATCCGTGCGGCTGGATGATGTACTGCTCCTCGAAGTCGGGGAGATACACGACGTCCATCAGCGAGCTCAGGTGGGTGACGGGATCTGTATCATTGATGAAGCCCGTGCGCGAGGTGAGCTCGGTGGGGGGCGCTCCGCGGCCGAAGGCTTGCTCGCGGCGCCGCCGTCGTCTTGCGGCCGGCCGGACTGGAGCCCCCTTCGGTATTCTTGGGTTGGCCCGCGGTCGAGGCCAAGCTCGCGGCCAGCGCCTGTGTGATGGAAAGTTTCTTCGGCGCCACCCGGGCGACCCACGACGGCGTGTCGGGCGGGAACTCGACCAGGTAGGAGCCATCCTTGTACGTGAAGCTGATGAACGCCACGCGTTGCGACACGGGATCGTTCGCTTCAAGTGAACGAACGGCCGAGGCAAATAATAACGGACCCCTTCCATCGCATCGGCGCGGCGTTGATCTTCGTCGTCCCACTTCGAATATTGGGTTGGAGTCGGCACCTTCACGTATTCCACGTGGCTGCACGCGGGCGCGGCGAGCACCAAGAGAAGGGCGACGAGTCGATCGTTGGGGATGCGATGTTTGGCGTGGGTCATCATGTGGAAACGGTACGCGGTTTCGGAAGGTTCCGCGTGCGCTGGCTTTGCCGTGGGACCCTTTGCAATCCCGCACACCCTTCGATTTTGGGAGTAAATCGCCGCGAGCGCGGCGGATCGCAGCGCGGGGCGAGCGCCGGCGCCCCTTTGGCGAAACTTCCCAAAAACGGCGCGTGACGGGTTCCTTGTAAGAGAGCGGTGATTCGTGACCCCACAAATCCAGATGCGTCGTAGGCGCCGTCAGTCGGCCAAGGCGAAGAAAGGCGCCGTGGCCAAACCCCAACCAAATCGCGGCGGGCCCCCGCGCGCTGATGCGCGCTGGCCGATGTCGGCCGAGGAGGCCGCCCGCACGCGCAGTATGAAGGTGATCGCGCAGGACCCTGGCCTCGCCGGCCCCGATGGGCACGTCCTGACCGCCGACGTCGAGATCCCCGCCGAGCGGCTCACGCGCGGGCCGCGCGGCTATCGCGTCCATGTGGTCGACTACGACAGCTCGACCAGAACCCTCTACTACGCCGGTGCCGATCGCGCTCGATGCGAATGGGCTTCCCAAGGAAATCCCCGTCGAAGCCAACGATCCGCGCTACCACGCCCAGAATGTGTATGCGCTCGTGATGAAGACGCTGGCACGATTCGAGTTCGCGCTCGGGCGGCACGTTCAGTGGGGATTCGATGGACACCAAATCAAGGTCGTGCCGCACGCCTCGCGGACGCGAACGCACTTCTACTCGCGGCGCGACGAGGGCCCTATTGTTTGGTTACTTCCCTGGGCGGAAGAAGAAGATGGTCTTTTGTTGCCTTTCGCACGACGTGGTCGTGCACGAGACGACGCACGCGCTGATCGATGGGATTCGCAAGCGGTTCATGGATCCGTCGTCGCCCGATCAGGCGGCTTTCCACGAGGGGCTCGCCGATGCGATCGCGCTGCTCTCGGTGTTCGCGATGCGCAATATTGTCGAGACCGTGATCGAGCGGCGCGGGAAATCGATCCCCTCACGAAAGGGGGCGCAAAACCATCGATCGGAAGGCTGTTACACGCAAAAAGCCTACTCAAGTCGGTGCTCATCGGGCTCGCCGACGAAATGGGGAAGAGCTCACCAACGTGCGCGGGGAAGCGCTTCGCAACTCGGCGAAACTGAAGCGATCGCCCAGCCATATCAACGATCCAGAGTTCGCCGAGCCGCACCGCCGCGGCGAGATCCTCGTCGCGGCGATGATGAACACATTTCTCGATGTGTTGCGTCACCGATTGGACACGCTGGGCGATCCGAACGGGCGGTATCTGGATCTCGGCCGAGTCTCCGAGGAGGGGGCCGACATCGCGGACCGATTGCTGACGATGGCGATTCGTGGGCTCGACTACTGCCCGCCGATCCATCTCTCGTTCTCCGATTATTTGAGCGCGGTGCTCACGGCGGACTCGGAGATCCACCCCGACGACAGCGCGTTACAGTTTCCGCGAGGCGCTTCGAGCAGACTTCAAAGCCTACGGGATTCCCACATCTGCCGACGCGGACAAGGTCTCCGGCGTGTGGAAGAAAGTCACAGAAGAGTTCCGCACCGAACGAGTGCACTTCGAGGTCGCTCCAGCGCGATCCCGACGAGGTCTTCCGCTTTGTGTGGGAAAACCGCGGAGCACCTCGAGTTCGACGCGCGCCTATACGCGGGTCGAATCGGTGCGCCCCTGCGTGCGGATCAACCCCGACGATGGCTTCACGCTGCGCGAGACGGTCGTGGAATGTGTGCAATGGCTCGATGTCAAGGCTGGGAATTGTGGCGAACGCTGCGGATCGAGAAACCCGACGGCATGCCCGACGACCTGGAAATCCAGCTCCAGGGGGCGCCACCCTCATCTTCGACAACTTCGGGCAGCTGAAGTACGAGATCGACAATCGCATCGGCGACGCAGGCGAGCAATCCGCGCGCCTCCGCGATCTGTGGAATTATGGCTTCTTCCAGGATGGCAACGATCGGGCGCGCCGATTCGCGGCGCTCCATCGCCGCCGCAGCACTCGCGCGTTCCATCGCGCGTCGGAGGCGTGGTAATCATGGCAAACGCGAACGGACCCAAGTCGGTTGCTCTCCGCACCTATTCCGTGGGATTCGGCGATTGTTTCCTTTTGTCGTTCCTTCTATGCCAACAATGTGGCGCGCCACATCCTGATCGATTTCGGTAGCACCGAAATGCCCGACGGCGTGGACAGCGGCAAGCGGATGAAGGCGATCGCCGACGACATCAAGACTGCGAGCGGCGGCAAGCTCACGGCGGTCGTGTCCACGCATCGGCATCGAGACCACATATCGGGTTTTGGCCTGAGCGGGGCGGGGGCGGTCATCGAGGCGCTGAAGCCCGACGTCGTGATCCAGCCCCTGGACCGAGGATCCCGATGCGGCCATCGATGCGACCAAGCCCACGAGTGTGACGAAGCCCTTCCGCCTGCGCGCCGCGGCGCTCGCGGCGATGCAGGGGTGGCCGAGTCGGCGGTCGCGGAGGCGGCGCTGCGCAAACCCACGATGTCGAAGGCACAGTTGTCGACACTCAAGTTCATCGGCGAAGACAACATCAAGAATCCCGAGGCAGTCAAGCGCCTCCAGCGCATGGGGAAGAAGCACACCTATGTGCACTTCGGGAGCGTTTCGGGGCTCGAGGGGCTCCTCCCCGGAGTGAAGTCACGGTGCTCGGCCCGCCGACGCTCGAGCAGTCCGAGAAGATCCGCAACGAGACCGACGAAGACGCGAACGAATTCTGGCAGCTCCAATCGGGGGCCGGCCGATTCGTGGCGAACCGCAAATCGCGTCTATTCCCGCGGAATCACACATACTTGGGAAAGGCCCTCCCCGAGGAGGTGCGCTGGCTCGTCCCGCGGCTCGACATGATCCGGGGCGATGAGTTGCTCGAGCTCGTCACGGTCCTCGACGACGCCATGAACAACACGAGCGTAATCTTGGTGTTCGAGGTGGGCGGGCGCACGCTCCTCTTCCCGGGCGACGCGCAGATCGAGAATTGGAGCTACGCGCTCGACAAGTCGAAGACCTCGCCCGCGCTGAAGAAGCTTCTCGCGAAAGTCGACATCTACAAAGTTGGGCACCACGGCAGCCGCAACGCCACGCCGAAGACCCTCTGGGGAATGCTCGACCACAAAGCAGCCAAGGGAAAGCCGGGGCGCTTGCAATCGTTCATGTCCACGAAGTCGGGGAAGCATGGCAAGACCGAGAAAACCGCCGTGCCGAGCAAGACCCTCTCAGCGGCGCTCACCGCTTCGAGCGACCTGCTCACGACCGAGACTTACAAGCCGGCGGAATTCGTGGAGCTGGCCACGTTCACAGCCTGATCCCAACGATCGGTTGGTTGGTCTTCGTCGAGACATCCCGCGGACCGAGTTGAGCTCCGTCAGAACGCCATCGATGCGGGAATTGAGGTCGGCCCCGGTGGCGTTCGCTTTCTTGACGAGCTCGGACATCGACGCAATCGCCTTCGTCGATGGGTCGAGGCTCAGATAGCTCTCGATATCTTTGAGCGACGCGAGGAACGGAGTGAACTTCCTCGAGCCTGGGTCATGTCCTCTTTGATCTTTGCGTAGGACGCGGCGAGTTGGTCTCGGCGGCTCGGGTCCACGACCTTTTCGGCCTCCCACTCTTTGGAAGAACGCATCGCCGGCCGCCTTCATTTTCTCGGCCTGCCCACGAATCACACTTCGATTGCTCTTCGAGCGCTTTGACCGACTTCGAGTAGCTGGCGAAACGAACGTTGACCTCGCCGGGTTGCGACGCCTCCAGCGATTCGAGGGATTTGACAGCTTTGTCGATGGAATCCTTGGCTTTGGCTGTCTCGTTGCCGAAGGTTCCCATGCTGTCAACTGTAGCTTTGGGATTGGGGCTCGACGCGCATTGGGTCGAAACGGCGAGCATCGAGGCAACGAATGCAAAGACTGCTGCGGAACGGAAATGGGTGTAACGCTTCATCGGTTCTCCTGGTTCAAACGTGATTGGGCTCGGGTGCGGTCAGGGCTTTTGGTAGATGGCGCCGATCTCGTTCAACTTCGAAGAGACCGCCTCGGCACGTGTTTTCAGTGTTGCCGACTTTTCTTTCGCCGCCGTGACTTGTGTGGCGAGAGCCTTCTGCGAGTCCGGCGTCAACCCGGCCTCGCATGTCTTCTTGATCGTCCCGATATCACCCCAGAAGGGATCGAAGGCCGCGCGAGTCTCTTGCATGGCCGTTAGGACGTCGACGTACTTCTTGGAGATCTCGTCCTTCCGCTTCTGCGCCGCTGCGATGACTTCGGGGGTCGACATCTCCGCGAGCTGCTTTTCCCAAGTATCGAAGAAGGCCGCGCCCTTTTCGCGCATGTCGTCGGATCGCTTCTTCAGTGCCTTCGTTTCGTTGTCGAGGGCTGTGATGGACTCGATCGCAGTTTGGGTCGGCTTCTCGAGGTCACCCTGGCTGCCGCGAGCACTTCAAGCTTGGCCAGCGTCAAGTCGACTTGGGAGATCGCCCCGAAATCTCCGCCTTCAAAGCCAACAAATCGGCGGGTAGCGCGCCGGTCTCGGCCTTCTCTTTCTTGGCAGCGGCCTCGGCAGCGGCCGCTTTCTCGGCGGCGGCTTTCGCCTCCGCGGCTTTCATCGCGGCCGCAGTGTCCGCGGAGGCCTTTTCCTCGGCGGCCTTGACTGCAGCGGCCTGGTCGGCGGCTGCCCTGTCGGCCATGGCTTTGTCGGCGGCAGATTTCTGGCGGCGGCCTTGGCTTGGGCGGCCCGATCGGCGTCCTGCTTGCAGTAGGCGCGCAGTCACAGCGGCCGCCTTGTCGGCCTCGACCTTGTCCGCGGCGGTCCTTGTCCGCGGCCGCCTTCGCTCGGCCGCATACGGATCCTCCCTTCTGACAGCCCGGGGTCGCCATCCACGCGCCCAGACCTCCTATCCAGAGTGCCATCACGCAAAAGTCTTGGTCTTGGTATTCATGGTTTGACTTCCTCGAGCAGATCGACGCTCATCCGTTGGGGTATTCAGTCGGGGCCGAAGTGGCCGCGTCCGCGCCCTGGGCTTTCGCATCGCCAGGGACTTCGGTCTCGGACGATTACGTTACGCCCAGTCACACCTTTAGAGTGCAAGAGAATGCTTGGGGTTCCCCAGAAACGTCGAATGGGGGCGGCATACACGGTTCGGAGGCGATTCAGGGGGTGTCCGAGTCGCGCTGGAATATGAGGAAGATGGGCCAGCGATGGCGCTCGGAGGCGCTCATTTCGGCGGCAGCTTGGGAATCGGGAATTCGTGGGGTCACGGCCGAACTCCGGGGCTGTCTTCGGATTCGAGCGACTTGGAAAGGTGGCATCCGAGCGAAGGGTGGCGGCGATTGGGGGAAGGCGGCGCTTTCGATCCCCAACTAACCAGAATCCCGAGCCGGACCGATCGCGCGCCGGAAAAGTCCTTGCCCGATGTCCCTCGGACGCGAGAGTTGGCAAACCTTCAACCAGGAGGCCTCGATGCGCGCAAAGCTCGCTGCGGATTCATCGGCACGTTTTGGTTGGTGTTGGGGGCTGCGGAAGCGCGGTGCTCGCCGCGGGGTTTCCGTTGCTTGGGATTGGCTTCGTGGGCGTTTCGATCGCCTTCGGATTGACCGTGCTCACGGGCGTGTACGCGCTCGGCGCGATCTCGGGGCACTTCAATCCTGCTGTGTCGATCGGCCTGTGGGCGGCGCGGCGCTTCCCAAGCGCGCAGCTCATTCCTTACATCGTTGCGCAAGTGCTCGGCGGGATCGCGGGAGCGTTGGTGCTTGCCATCATTGCGACCGGAAAGCCCGCCTTCGTCCTCGCCGCCTCCGGCTTCGCCGCCAACGGCTACGGCGACCATTCGCCGGGTGAGTATTCGCTCTTTGCATGTCTCGTCACCGAGATCGTCATGACGTTCATGTTTTTAGTGGTGATCCTCGGCGCGACCCACAAGCGCGCTCCGGCCGGATTCGCGGGACTCGCGATCGGCCTCGCGCTCACGCTCATCCACTTGATCAGCATTCCCGTGACGAACGCTTCCGTGAATCCCGCGCGGAGCACGGCGCCGGCGCTGTTCGTTGGCGGCTGGGCGCTCGCGCAACTATGGCTTTTCTGGGTGGCGCCGATCGCGGGGCGCTCGCGGCGGATACCTGTATCGCACTCTATTCGAGACGGAACGAAGCGACGCGGAGGCGGGGGATAGCACGTCGCTGAAAAGTGTTAGTACCACGATCGTTACAGGGCGGCGCGCAAAAGTTCTGTTACAAGCGCATGCCGCCCGCGCCCAGCATTAACGCTGCCGAAGCAAATAATCCGGGATTCCCTCCATCGACATCGCCATGTTGTAGCGGAAGGCCCCCTTGCGCGTGAACGCGGACTCGCCGCGGCTCACCTTCAGTTCGAACTCGCACGCGAGGTCCTGTGCGGGTCGCACGACTTCGATTCGATGCGAATCGTGCCGCCGTCGATCGTGAGCCACGGGTCGGCGCTCGGCGAGTCGCTCCGCTCGCACGCGCCGACGCTCTTCAGCCGCCAGCCCTTCGGCGATGCCACGAATCGAAACACCGTGTCGTTCTGCTCCTTGACCACGCGCTCCGGGCGCAGATCGTAGATCACCAACCAAAAGTTGCCGTCGTCGGTGAAGAACGGCGTCAATACCACATTTGCGGAGTTCGTCGACGCGTCGATCGCCGCGATCTCCTCCGAGCTCGCGTTCGTTGGGATCGTCGAGGCGAATATTCTTGGTGTCGCGACCGCTTCGCTCGTCACCGTGAAGTGATCCCCGAGATCGGATGCATGTGCCCGAGGCGATTGTCGATCTGCCCGAGCTTCACCACGCGCGCGCTCGGCCCCCGTGCGCGCGCTGGCCGAGGTCGCTGTCGCCATCGCCGAAGCACGACAGCCCAATGATCGTGAGGGCAGCGAGGGCGGGGATTCTTAGGAGGCGGTTGGCGCGGGGGCTTGGTTTCGGGGAGCCATGGTTCGCATGGGGTAGGGTTGGAGCGGGTACGCGAAGACGCGCCTCCAATCGTCGGCGATCCGCCGCCCGCGGCTTGATCCACTTCCGGGCTCGCTGCGGCTGCCGGCGGCGCCCCCGCCCCGGGGCGCCGATTGGCGAGCCGATTGGCGTATTGTTGGGCGCGGTCGCGGCGAGGCTCCCGTACCAGCGCGCCGACATGCACCCGAACCATCTCGCGATCGCGCTTGTGCTCGGTCTCGCTCCCACGAGCGCGCTCGGCGCGCCGCCCGCCTGCGCGCAGGATCCCGCGCTGGAGCCCTCGACGAATGCCAAGATTCCGGCCGCCGCGTGGACGCAGGAGGTCTTCACGCTGAAATCGAAGCAGCTCGGGGAAGAGATCCGAGTCTTCGTCGGCAAGCCGCCGACGTTTTCCCAATCCCAACGAAAGCTCCCGGCGCTCTACCTCCTCGATGGTCAGTATTACTTCACCAAGATTCTGAGCGTGCTCACCGCGCTCGAGGCCGACGGCCAAGTGCCGGAGATGCTACTGATCGGCATCGAGAGCCGTGATCGGCGCGTCGACTTCACGCCGCCCGAGATCGATCTCCCCGACGTTGGAGGCCGCGCGCGGGCGAAGACCTACCTCGATTTCCTCGAGCACGAGCTCATCCCCGCGGCCGAGTCGCGGCTTCGGGCCGACAAGCCACGAATCCTGATGGGGCATTCGCACGGCGCAATGTTGGCAATCTACGCCGTGTCGGAGCGGCCGAAGCTCTTTCCGTGGGTGATCGCGCTCGACCCGCCGGTCCATCACGAGCACGGTTTTCTTGGGAATGCGCTCCAGCGCGCGCTGGCGCGAGCTGACCGGCCGCCGGTTCGTGTCGTGTCGCGAAAGGTGGTCTTCGGTTGGTCGGTCGAGCAGTGGGCGCAGCTCCAGCGCGCGGCGAAAGCCAAGGATCTCCTACGCGACGGCGCGATCGCGGGCGAATCCCACGAATCGATGTTGTTCCCCGCGAGCTATCAAGCGTTGCAGGAGATCTTCCTCGACTCATCGGCGCTACGGACGCGCGACCTCACGCCGCTCGAGATCGATGAGTTGTATCGCGGCCTCGCCGAGTGCTACGGCGCCGAGATCACCCCGCCCGAGCCGGCCATGCGGCGGATCATCGAGGACTTTCTGTTGGAAGGGCGGGGATCGCACGCGGCGACCTGGCTCGATCGTTATGTGGCAACTTACGGCAAACCCAACGATCTCGACGAGCTTGCGTCGCGGGTGAAAGCGGCCGCAGCGCTCGGCGACCCCAACGAAACGGTCGCGGGGTTGCTCGCCCTCCCGCGCGCCACGCCACCGTTGAGATGAAGAGCCACCTCGGCACCTGGAAGGGAGCCAACTGGCGCGGCGAGGGGCGGCGCTCCGAGATGTCGGTGCGATTCTGGGTGGAGCGTGACAAAGGTCGCCGGCGAAATCCAACTATCCGAGGGGCCGAAGCTCCCGCTCGAGTACATCCGCTTTCGCCCCGACGGCGCGCTCGAGTTCGGCTTCAAGAATGGGATGCGGCCGCGCGGCCTCATCATGTACACGGAAAAGGAACCGGGGGTCCGCTCGAAGGGGATGTCGTTTTCCGTGGCATGCGATTCACGCCGCCGCCCGGCGAGATCATTCCGTCCGCGCATTTCGAGCTGAAGCGCGAGGCCGGGGCCGAGCAAAAGTAACGACTCCCCATTGGATCGTTCCCATCAATCCTCCAAGACCGGCATCGACTTCAGCACTTCCGCCGCCACCATCGGCCGCGTCACCGCGTCGTCCTGGCGGATCTTCCCGTCGCGGAACACGATGATCCGCTTCGCGAACTGCGCGATGTCCTGCTCGTGCGTCACGAGGATGATCGTGAGGCCGCGCGCGTTGAGGTCCTGTAACACTTGCATGATCTCGACCGCGGTGCGGCTGTCGAGGCTCCCCGTCGGCTCGTCGGCCAGCAGGATCGAGGGGCGGTTCACGAGCGCGCGCGCGATCGCGACCCGCTGCTGCTGCCCTCCCGATAGTTGGGAAGGATGGTGCGACGCGCGGTTCGAGAGCCCAACCATGTCGAGCGCCGCGTAGGAGCGCTCGGCGCGCTCGGCGCGCGACATCGAGCCGTACATCGTTGGCAATCGCACGTTCTCGAAGGCCGTCGTGCGCGGCAGCAGGTTGAACCCCTGGAACACGAACCCAACTTTCCTGTTGCGCACCGCCGCGAGCTCGCGCTTCTCGAGCGCCGACGCGTCGACCCCTCGAGGAAATAGCGCCCCGAGCTCGGCCGGTCGAGGCAGCCGAGGATGTTCATGAACGTGGACTTGCCGCTCCCGCTCGCCCCCATGATCGCCACGAACTCGCCCGGCGCGACCGCGACGCTCACGCCGCGCAGCGCGTGAACCGGCGTCTCGCCGAGGTCGTAGTATTTGTGGATTTCCTCGGCGCGGATCACGGCCGGATCCCTTGCGCGCCGGGGGAGCGTCTTCGATTGGACCGAGCTCGTGACCACCTGCTCGCCGGGCCGAAGCGCGCCCGCCGTGACCGACCGTACCTCCGTCGAGGTGTGATCGGTGATTCCCAACGTTACCTGGATCGGCTCGAGCTGCCCCGCCGCGGCGAGCTTCCAAACGATCGCCGTCTGGGCGCGCGGTTCGTTGGGTTTCGACTCGCGCACGGCGGCCTCGCCGTCGACGATGCCACATTTCGCGTAGAGAGCGCGCACCGCGTCGGGGGCCATCGGCGGCTTGTAGCGGAGCGCCGCGTTCGGGAGCTTGAGCACTTTCTCCGCCGTCGCGACGGGAATTGTGACATACGCCGTCATCCCTGGAAACAGCTTCAGCTCCGGGTTGTCGAACTCGATGACCGTGTCGTACGTCACGACGTTCTGCACGATCGTTGGGTTCATCCGGATCTCGCGGACGATTCCCAAGAATTGATCCTGCGGAAACGAGTCCACTCGGAAGGTGACGTGCCGCCCCGCGCGGATCCGCCCCACGTCGGACTCGTCGATCTTCGCGTACACCAACATTTTCGTGAGGTCCTGCGCGATCGTGAAGATCGTCGGGGCCTGGAGCGACGCCGCCACCGTTTGCCCCACGTCGACGCTGCGCGCGACGACGATCCCATCGATCGGCGAGCGGATGACCGTGTACTCGAGATTCGTGCGTGCCACCGCGACCGCGGCGCTCTTCTGGCTCACCTGCGCCTTCGCCTGGCGCACCATCGCCTGCGCGGAGTCGACGTTCGCGTCGGCCGTCAGATAGTTGGCTTCCGCGACGTCGACGTCGGCCTGCGCGACGAGCTGCCCCGCGAAGAGCCCCTTCGCGCGGTCGAACGCGACTTTCGTTTGCGTCTGCATCGCCTTCGAGCGCCGAAGATTCGCCGCCGCCGCCTCGACGTTCGCCTCGGCGCTCTCGAGATCGGCTTCCGCCTGCTTGAGCGTTCCCACGAATAAGCGCGAGTCGATCGTCGCGATCGCGTCGCCCTTCTTGACGCGCGGTGTTGAAATCGGCGTCGAGCCGCGAGATCGTCCCCGATACTTGGGATCCGACGAGGACGTTCACGACGGCGTTCACCGTTCCGGTCGACTCGACCGCGTCGCGGATCTCCCCTCGGTCACCTCCGCCGTGAAGTGGCGAAGCTCGTCGCCGCGGCGGACCGCGAGAACGACCCCCGCGGCGACGGACGACGCCACGAGGAGCCCAACTATAATGAGCAGCCACGACGCGCGGCGCGACGGCTTGCGGTGAGGCGGACGAGTCGCGATTGTGTCATTCATGGGGCGCATCACTCATATCGCAGCGCCTCGATCGGATCGAGCCGCGACGCGCGGCGCGCCGGGTAATAGCCAAAGAATATCCCCACGCTCACCGAGAACACGACCGCCAGAAGGATCGCGTCGGGGAGATGTCCATCGGCCAGCCGAATCCCTGGCCGAGCAAATAGGCCGCGGAGATTCCCAACAATACGCCGGCCGTGCCGCCGACGAGGCTCAGCATCACCGACTCGCCGAGGAATTGGAGTTGGATCGCCCCCTCGGTCGCGCCGACCGCCACGCGCACGCCGATCTCGCGCGTCCGCTCGGTCACCGATACCAACATCACATTCATGATCCCGATTCCGCCGACCACGAGCGAGATCGACGCGATTGCGATGAGGAGGATCGTGAGCGTGCGGCTCGCCTCGAGCTGCGCTTGGATCACGTCTTCGGGGTGGCGAATGTTGAAGTCGTCGCCCACGTCGGGGCGGATGTGGTGCCGGTCGCGCAGGAGCGCCGCGACCTGGTCGCCCGCGAGCTTCACCAAATCTTGGGAAACGGCGGAGCAGAGGATGTCGTCGAGGAACGTCTGTCCCATCAGGCGCTTCATCGCCGTGGTGTACGGAAGGATAATTGTGTCATCCTGGTCCTGGCCCGAGAGCGAGAGCCCCTTCGGGCGGAGCGTCGCGACGACGGTGCACGGCACGTCCTTGATGCGCACCACCTTTCCGATCGGATCGTCGGCGCCGAATAGTTGGTCTCGCACCGTGCGCCCCAGCACGCAAACGGTCGCGGCGCGGTCGATGTCGTCGTGGGTGAAGATGGCCCCCTGGTCGACGGTGAAATTCTTGATCTCGAAATACTCGGTCCCGACGCCGCGATAGGTGGCAAACCAATTCTGGTTTCGGTAGACGATCTGCGTCGAGCTGTCGGCGTTCGGCGAGACGCTCTTGATGAGTGGGATTTGCCTCGTGATCGCCGCGGCGTCGGCGACCGTGAGCGTGTTCGTCCCGCGCGTGCCGGTGCGGACGCCATTGACCGCGCGGCCGCCGGCCTCGATCCAAACGAAGCTGTCGCCGAGGTTCGCGAGCGCTTTCTCGACGCGCGCTTGTCCGGCGTGGCCGATCGCGACGACGCAAATCACCGCGGCGATTCCGATCGTGATGCCGAAGACGGTGAGGACGCTCCGCAGCTTGTTGCGGAGGAGCGACCACGCCGACGCGCCGAGCATGCCGAGCAGGTCCATCAGAGGGGCATTCTGCTTTTCCGTCGGACTTGGCGCCAGGGTCGTGCAGTTCGGGTCGGAAAACAGAAAGTCCCTTTTTATTCTTTGTTTCCTTCGGACCCGTTTGCGACGCCGTTGGACACAGTCGCGTGGTGCGGCGCTGGGGATCCCGGGGCCACGGAGCGGCATGTCCCTTGACCCAGGCGAGCCCGCACTCACGCCGTTGTGGCCTCCCGAACCAACCAGTCCCTCACGCATCCAACGAATCATGACACCCCATCAAACAGTCGATCGCGCCGCGCGCGCATACTTCAGCGAAGCCGTCGGGCGTGGCTCGTCGCGGCGGCGATGGCCCTCACGGTTGCATCCGCTCCGGCGCAAAGTGTCCTGTTCGACTTCAACAATGCGCCGGATCACACATCCCTTCCGATCGATCTGACGGCGGGCGGGATCACAGCCCACTTTTCGGCGACGGGCGCCGGCTTCTCCATCCAGGACACGAGCGCGCCGGTCGTGCCGGTGGGTTTCACCGGGCGATTCATCTATCCCAATAGTGTCTTTCCCGCCGACCTGCTCATCAGCTTCGACCATACGCTGACCGACTTCTCGATTCTCTACTCGCCGCAAGAGTTGGGATGCGACGACTCGGCCACGATGCGGGTCACCGCGAGCATGGACGGCGTATTCGTGGGAACGAACACCAAGATTGCCAAGAATCCGGGCACGTGGCCCGTGGACACGCTGAGCTGCAGCTTCCCGAAGGGATTCAACAGCGTCGTGGTTCACTACGACAAGAAGCCGCCCACCTGCTCCGACTACGGTCCGATCTTCCTGTGCGATGACATGCGCGTTACCACCTATGGCACCAACTATGGCGCCGGGAGCACGGGCTGCAACGGCCCCCAGACGATGGTCGCGCAGACGAAGGTCGCGGCGAGCACCCCGACCTTTCGATGGGAACGACAGATTGCCCGCCCAGCTCGCTCGGACTCCTGCTCGCGGCCGACGCCGCGTTGATTCCGCCGCAGGACCCGTTCGCCCTCGGCGTTCTGATGGACGTGGATCTCATCCGGTTCGCCCGGTTTCAGTTACTTCGACATGCATAGCGATGCGACCGGCTACGGATCCGTGACGGTCAACACCACAATTCCGGCGTTCCTGGTCGGGCGGTCGTTCTACCTTGCAGTCCTTGTGGGCGTGGCCGTACTCGAGCGCCTGCGATCAAGCGGGAATTGGCATCAGCCATTCGGCCTCAGCACCTCCAACGGACTCGTCATCGTCGTCCAGCCGTAAGTTGGGATGACGAAATCCATGGGCGCGGAGTCCGCTCCGCGCACGCTCTTTGCCTCGATCGACGGGCGATACCCAATTTTCCTCGCGGAGCTTCTCCGATGATCCCTGGCGCCACACGTTTCCTTCCAGTTCTGTTTCTGTTCGCGCCAGCATCGATGGCGCAGGCCCCCAATCTCGGTGCCCCGCACCTCCTCGCGGGCGACGCGACCCCCGGACCCGCCGCCGGAACTCAGCGATTCTCGTCGATCGCCCGCGGAGGAGATTCCTATCTCGCGGTCTGGTCCGATTACCGGACGAACGCGGCGGGCACTCCGCTCGTCGCGGCGCAGGGGGCTCCGATATCTTTGGTATTCGCCTCGATGCGTCCGGCGTTCCGATCGAGACGGTGTCGATCCCGATCGCGATGGCGGCGGGCGATCAAGTGCATCCGCGCGTCGCGTGGAATGGCCACGATTGGCTCGTGGTCTGGGCGAGCCAGGAGCCCACGCAGTTTTATTATGCAACGAAGCTGCGCGCCGCGCGCGTGTCGCCGCAGGGGGTCGTGCTCGACAATCCCGCGCTCTTCGTCCTCGACTACGAGCTCTTCGCCGACAATCTATTCGCCGTCGCGAGCGACGGCACGGATTGGACCATTGCCATCGAGGGGACGCAGGGGAGCTCCGCGGAGTTCGGATCTCTCCCCAAGGAAACGTCCTCGACCCGCTCGGAGTTCAACTCTACGCCGGATCGTTTGCTTTGCTCCAGTCTTTGGATCTCGCCTTCAGCGGCGGTGAATACCTTCTTGCTTGGGAAGAGCTGGTCGGCGCCTCGTGGACGATCCGCGCCAAGCGATTCACACCGGCCCTCGCGGCGATGGACGCGACCCCGAAGAACCTCGTGGTGAATGCCAATCATGTGAAAGCGGCCGCGAACGGGAGCGAGTTCTACCTCGTGTGGCAAGGGGGCACGGTGCTCGGCTCGCGCGTGACTCTCGGCGGGCAGATCCTGACTCCCGGTGGAAGCAACATTTCGGGCCCGGCCCCATTCGGACCGGAGCCGCAGGTTGGTTGGGATGGATCGCAGTGGCTCGTGACTTGGATGGGATTCGGCCCGGGTTCGCCCGCGCCGCTCTCCACGCAGGTCGCGCGGGTCTCCGCCGCGGGGGCGGTGCTCGATTTTGGTGGTGTTTCGATCGATGGCGCGGCCCCCGGCGACAAGCGCGATCCCGCCATCGCCGGCGGTTCGAGCGGCGGGGAGTCGTGGTCTGGACCGACAGCCGCGCCGGCGGTAGCAACGCCGAAGACATCTATTCCGCGAGCTTCTCTTCGGCCGGGGTCGCCGGAGCGGGCTCGGCCGCATCGCTCGGCGCGCCGATGCAAACCGCGCCGCGCTTCGCATTCAATGGAATGGGATACTTGGCGGTGATTCGCAGCGAGCTCTCGGGGGCCTCGCGGATTCTTGCCTATCGCCTCGATGCCCAGGGCAACGCGCTCGACCCGCAGCCGCTGGAGGTGGCATCGGGGGCGACGCTCCGCGCGCCGGCCGTCGCGTGGAACGGATCGGTGTACTTGGTCGCCTGGAGCGACGGCACGACGACGCAAACGATCCGCGCGCGCCGCCTCTCGAGCGCGGGCGCGTTCCTGGATCCGGCGCCAATCGCCGTGATGGCCGGCAATTCGCCCGACGTGGCGGCGCTTGGCAATCAGTTCCTCGTCGTCGGCGTGAATGCGCCGGCCAACCCCGAATCCCAGTTCCCTTCGCGAGGCGCGTGAGCGCGCTCGACGGATCGCTGCTGGACGCGGCGCCGGTGAATCTTGGCTTCTCGTTCGCCGTGGGAGTGCAGGTCGAGGCTTTGGGCGGGCAGTGGCTCGTCGCGTGGGAGGAGCACACCTCGCACGACGAGTCGCTCGCCTTCATCGCCGTGAATGTCGTCAGCGCGGCCGGGGTCGCGGGCACGGAGATCTCCGTTGGCAACAATAACCACTCGGGGTTCGACCGCGTCGGACTCGCGACCTCGGGCAACACGGCGCTGGTTACTTGGGAAAGCGGCTTCGGAGTGAATACCAATATTCTCGGACGCGTCCTCCTGCCGAGCGGCGCGCCGTCGGGCGGGATTCTCACGCTGAGCGGCGCCGCCAATGCCCAGCGGCGCACGTCGACCGCGTGGGACGGCGGCCAATACGTGGTCGCATTCGAGGACCTGGAGAACACCACACTATTCTTCGACACACGCACCGATGTCTTCGCGTCGCGCGTTCTCGAGAGCGGCGCGGTGCTCGATCCGGTCGGATTCGGCGCGTTCGTGGCCGAGGTGCCGGTCTACGAAGCGGGCGCCGGCGGGGCGGGCCTCGGGCGATCGATCCTCGCGGCGGCGGTCTTCCACACGGAAGCGCCGTTTGCCAACTATCGGATCGAGATGCGGATGATGCGCCCCGCGGGACTCGACAACTTCGGCGCCGGCACGCCGGGCTGCTCCGGTCCGCAGGCGATGGATGCCAACGGCTCCCCAAAGTTGGGATCCGCGGGCTTCCAACTCATCTGTGACAATGCGCCGCCGTCGTCGCTCGGCCTCGTGATCCTTGGGAATGTGGCCTCGCCGCTGGGCGGGGACCCGCTCGGAATCGGTGTCACGTTCCTCGTGGATCCGCTTGCGTCCGCGACGCTCCTCGGTCTCGACGCGTCGAGCGACGCGGCGGGTCTCGGCACGGCGCCGGCTGGGCTTCCCAACAATCCGGCGCTCGCCGGGGCGACCTACTTCGGCCAGACCTTCTGGTTGTGGAGCTCCGCGGTGTGCACGCCATCGCCGCTCGGACTCAGCTCGTCGAACGGTCTGCAGATCACTCTGATGCCGTAGGGCGAAGGGGGCGTATCGCTGGATCCCACGAGGATTCCCTCGGAACTCAGGGGTTGCGGTGGGGCTCTCAACGCTCGTGTTGCGTAAGCCCACCGCAACGGCCCTCGCGCTCCTGGCCCTGATCGGAGCCTGTGGTCGCACGAGCCCGCCGTCTCCCAACATCGTGATCGCCGTCGTCGACGCGATGCGTGCCGATCGGCTGAGCGCCTACGGAGCCAAGCGCCCCACGACTCCGAATCTCGAAGCGATCGCCGCCGGCGGGGCGCTCTTCACCGATGCGTGGTCGCCGGCGCCGTGGACCGTCCCGAGCGTCGCGAGCCTCCTCACGGGCCTCCACCCGCTCTCCCACGGCGCGGGGATGCTTCCCAACATTCCGGCGAACTTGGGCGACGCAACCCCGACGACCCTCGCGCCGTCGGTGAAGACGCTCGCCGACCGCCTCGGAAAGTTGGGATACGAGTGCGAGGCGTTCTCGGCGAACGTCTACGCGGACGGATTGTTGGCATCCTTCCGCGAGCGAGCGGTCGCCTCGGCGTGCGCCTCCGACGTGGCCGACTTCGCGATCGGAAAGTTGGGAAAGGAGAGCGCGGCGCCGATGCTCCTCTACCTCCACTTCATGGACTGCCACGAGCCGATCCTCGCGCCGAACGAGGATCTGCTCGCGGTGCTCGCGCCCGACGAGCCGCGGCGCATCCCCGAGCTCTGGGCGCGAACGCTCGACACCAAGTATTGGCCGCAGACGCTCGACATCCCGCAGATCTCGCCGCGCGAATGGCATCGCCACGAGCGCCTCCATGCGATCGACGGGGCGATCCATTACGTCGATCGTCAGCTCGGCAAGATCGCCGAGGCCGCCAAGCGCGCGAAGAACGGGCGCCCGACGATCCTCGTCGTCACGGCGGACCATGGGGAGGAGGTCTTCGACCACGCCGACCTGCCGCGCTTCGATCCGCGCGGGGTCGTGGGGCTCGGCCATGGGCACACCCTGTTCGCGGAATTGTTACATGTGCCGCTCGTGATCGTGGGGCCGGGGATCGCGCCCCGGCGCGTCGAATCCCAAGTATCCTTGCTCGACGTCGCGCCGACCCTCCTCGATCTGGTGGGAGCGAATGTGACGGGCGATCGCTTCGACGGGCGCTCGCTGCTGGAGTTGCTGAAGGGTGGGAGCCTCGAGGCGCGGGGCTCGCTCGGCGGATCGATCGCCTACGGAGTTCCGAAGTTGTCGTGGACGACGGAGAAGTGGCGCCTGATCGTGGCGATCGGCGGCGAGGAGCCGCCGATGCTGTTCGATCGCGTCGCGGATCCGCAGGAACACAAGAATCTTGCGGCCGTGCGCCCCGATGCCGTCGCGGCGCTTCGGAAGGAAATGAAAGTTGCGATCGGCGCGATCGCGAAGCGCCAGGGGCGGCAAATGGAACGGCTGGATGACGGCATGCCGGAGCGGCTGCGCGCGGTCGGATACTTGAATCGATAACGATCACTCGGCGCCCGTGAACGCCAACAAAACCGCCCGCGCCGCGCTACGTGAGGGAAGGCTCCGGCGCCGGCTCGACCTTGCTCGCGAGGCCGTGGATGAGCTGGTTCGCGAACGGGCCCATGTGGAGGTAGAGCGCCGATAGCGCGCCGACGTAACGAATCGCGCGCGGATTGTGGAGGAGGCAATCGCCCATCGATCGCCACCAATGGCGGCGCACGCCGCGATCGCGAATCCCCATCCGCCAAGCCATTCGCAAGAATGTGCGCAGGTCGCGCCCGACGTGGCCGAGAGGTTGGTGAAAGTGCCGCTTCGAGCAGTCGAGCTCGCGCCCCACCTCGCGCACCCTGCGGAAATAGGCGGCCGGCTCATAGATCGCCTTCAGCACGCTCTGGTAGTCCTTGAGCACGTTCTCCGCGCGGGCGCGTCGTCTCGAAGTTGAGGCCGGAAGTGCACTGATCGGCGTCGTCGTCGCTCTGGACCGCGTCATGGTTGGGAAACAGGCGCCCCTCGCCGTGCAACCGGCGGGTCAATTGTGTGTTGGGGAGCGCGTAGAGAAGCCCAACCATGCAGACCGGGATCGAGGACGCCTCGATGTATTCGATCATCGGCGACGCGACGCTCCCTTTCTCCGTGTCGAAGCCAAGGATGAAGCCGGCGTTCACGAAGATTCCGTGGCGGTGGATCTTGTGCACGCTCTCGACGAGCGAGCGGCGCGTGTTCTGTTGCTTTTGCATCCCGACGAGGGTGTCGGTGTCGGGGCTCTCGATGCCAACGAAGATGGCGAAGAAGCTCGCCTCCTGCATCTGTTGCATGAGCTCCGCGTCGTCGGCGAGGTTGATCGTCGCCTCGGTGCTGAACTCGAACGGATAGCGGTGCTCCTGCTGCCAACGCTTCAGCTCGGGGAGGAAGCCCTTCAGCGCTTTTTTGTTGCCGATGAGGTTGTCGTCGACGAAGTCGACGTGCCCGCGGTAGCCGGCGGCCAGCAGCGCGTCGAGCTCGCGCAGCATCTGCTCGCTCGTCTTCGTGCGCGGCTTCCGCCCGTAGAGCTCGATGATGTCGCAGAACTCACAATTGAACGGGCAGCCGCGCGAGTACTGGACGCCGACGTGGAGATATTGGCTGAGGTCGATGAGGTCGAAGCGCGGCACGGGCGAGCGGGTCACGTCGGGGAAGCCCGTGGCCTTGAAGACGCCGCGGGTCGCGCCGCGCGTCCACGCCTCGACGAACTCGCCGAGGATCTCCTCCGCCTCCCCAAAACCTGGAAGTCGGCGCTCGCGTAGATGTGCGGGCTCGAGGTCGCGTCGGGTCCGCCGACCACCACCAGCTTTCCGCTCGCTTGCGCGAGCTCGATGACCCGGAGCGTATCGCGCTGCTGCGGCAGCATCCCGCCGGTCATCACGAGGTCGGCCCAGTCGAGATTCTCCTGCGTCAGCTCCTCGGTGTTGAGGTTGATGAGCCGCATGTCCCAGTCGCGCGGGAGGAGCGCCGCGACGGTGATGAGTCCGAGGGCGCCGCCGGATACTTGGCGCCGACGATCTCGCAGGTCGCCCTGTAATTCCAAAAGGAGTTGGAAAGGAAACGTGGGTAGATCAGCAGCACCCGGCGCGGACGCTCTCGAAGCCTGTCTGGGTGCGGGTCGCTCGAGCTCACCGCGGCGCGGTCTTTTTGGGCGTGCTGTTCACGAAACTCCTTCGCATACGCCTGCATGGAAAAGTGGGTTGCCTCGGGTTCGTGGGATCGAGCCGAAGGGCTCGGGTGTCGCGAAGATGGCTTCGCGCTCCGCGCGCCGTCGAGCCTTGCGCGCGAAAGCGTCTGCCTGGGGGAGTCTTGTCAAGCTTCGCGATCGTCGCGGCGGAGGCGCGCGCGTGCGCGGCGAGCTCTGTTCGCCACACAAAACACTATCGAACCGGTCCGAGGCGGATGCGCGTACCCACATCGTCGAGCGGCAGATCGGATCGGCTGACTTTCACTCGAGTCGTGGGGTTGATCAACAATCCGAAGGCGGCCACGGCGTGGCGCGCGATCGCTTCTTGCGCGCGTTCTCCGACGAAAACCGAACGAAGTACGATTCGCCACGGCGGCTCGGCTGGGACTGCGTCGGCCGAGAAAGTCACCGCCGGTTCGTCTTTCGAGGCAATGATCCGATCCCCATCGAGCAAGTGAACGAACGAGGCGGGGGCCTCCGTTGGGCGCTCGCGGCATCGAAGGCTAATTGTGACAACGATCGATTTCGGAGTCGCGACGACGGATCGCCCCTCGAGCTCGAATGGCTTCCCTCGAATTGTGCCATTCCGGCTTGGAGCCCCAATGGCACATCTCGACAGACTTCGGCGGAGCTCGGCGTGCGGAGCACGCGTGCGATCGATCCGTCGCCGAGGGCGATGGGCGCGCGCGAGTCGATCCACGGAACGGGCATCGCCTCGAATGCGGCTTTTGCCCTCACGGCGTAATCGCCTGATGCTGCACTGCCGCCCGATGCACCGATGCAATTATGCTCACACCCCCTTCGCGAACCACGACGGCGCGCGCTCGCTTGCAAATTTTCCGTGATCGCGTTCGTCCAGGCGGGGCTGTCGGGCTCTTGTAAGAGTGGCGCGGTTCCGAAAGACCAATCGTGGCCTCGCCGCACCGCTTCGAGCTCGATTGCGTTGACTTGGAAGAATGGATGATCCGCAAGCACGTAGACAAAGGATCCGGGAGGTAAATTCAACGCTTCCAAACGATCCACGACTTCGGGAATCTCGAGATTCGCCCGAGGGTCTTTCATCGCGACCGTGCATGCCGAGTCGAGGAAGATGGATCGATGGTTCCAGGCTCGGAACGGCCCAATGAATGCAGTTCCATCGGTCATGGATGCGTGCGGGACGGCGAATCCCAATGTCATCCCGTACACGTGATGCAAGGCTCCCAGAGCCACCAGGACACCCAAGAATATGCGCAGGCGCATCCATGGTATGCACGCCACCGCGCGCACGATCGCGATCGCGATGAAGGGCATGAGGGGCTCGAAGTACCGCGCGCCGACGCGTTGCGCGCCGCGAGCAGGAGAATGAAATCGATCCACCACGCGAGCGCGAGCCCGCCCATGATCCAACTCACCAAGGATCGGCCGCGTGTGCCGATCCCCGCGAGGATGTACGCGACGATCGTGAGCGCGGCGAGTGGCACGCCGAACCCTTCGACGACATTCGCCTCGACGTACATGAGGAAGTTCGGAAACGAAAGGCCGAGCCGCCCGCAAAGAAGCCGGCGTGGGCTCCATAAGTATTACTTCTGATGTATTGAAGGATCGCCGAGAGATTGGGGCCGTACCACGTGGCGGCGATCGCAATCGCGAGAAGCGCTCCGGCGACGAGACGTAGGAGTCTTGTCATTGGTTGCGATTGGCGGAGTGCACCGATGGACATCACGGCCGCGGGCCCAACGAACAGCACGGCCGCTCCGGTGCGCGTTACGCTCGCGAAGCCCGCCAGCACGCCGAACAGGACAATCGGCCGCCACTTGGACAAGCCATCGCTCGAGAGCAACGCCGCCATGGACAAAGCAAACAATCCCGTGAACGGATGCTCGAAGAAGTAGGTGCGCGACAAGCCGAGGACGGTCGGCAGCGCGAGCGTGAGCGCGCTCACCGCATAGGCAGTCGCCTCACCATACAGGCAAGTCGTTGCCACATATGTGCCGGTCACGAGGCCGAACGTTCCCAATACGAGAACCAACTCGGCAGCCCAACGATGCTCTCCAAGGATCAATTGGAACAAACCCGACGTCACCGGCACGAGCGGAGCATGGACTCCGGTACCATGGGCCCAAAATGTGGCGAGTCCGCTCAACCCGTCGGCCGCCACGGCGCGCTTGGCTTGAATCGCAAGCGTATGAAAGTGTGCGCAATCCCAGCTGGGCACCTGCTCCCATGATCCCTCTCGCAGGATGGCAATGATCCCGAGAGCGGAGTATACGAGGGTGAGAGCGACGAGGAAGAGGAGAGCCCGTGCGGTCAGCGGGGTGCTGTTCACATGACTCCTTCGCATGCGCCGGCATGGAAGAGTGGGTTGCCTCGGATTGGTGGGATCGCTCTTTGCGAACGCTACTTCCTCGTCTTTTCTTTCTTCGAAAAGAGACCAATGATCGCCACGAAGAGCGCGGAGCCGATGATCGACCACACGACCGGCAGCGAGCCGTCGCCGACGCGAAAGGAAATGAGCTCCGGCAGGCCCATCTGCCGCGCGATCCACGTTCCCAGGACCGCTCCCACGAATCCAAGGGCGATCGAGACGAGGCAACCGCCGCGCGAATAGCCCGCGATGAGCTTGGCCGAGGGCGCCGCAAAGGCCGGCGACGCCGACGAGGATCAGCAATTCGATGAGATTCATGGAATGAGCTCCGTGTGGGGTGTTTTTGTTCAACTTTGCCGACGCACCATTTCGTGGATCCAGATCGGGGCGAACGGAGAGGTGCAACCCTTGGAGACCGGAAAGTCGCGATAGACTCCCAACTTTTCTCCGACGGCGAGGGCGCGCTTGCGATACTTGGGGAAGTGGATTCCGATTCCCGCGAGGCAGAAGTTCATCGTCCATTGCACTTCCGGCGCCGCGCTTCCCATTTCGGACTCGATTCGATCGAGTAGCGCCGGCAAATCGAGCCCGTCCGGATTCTTGGCGATTCGCTCCGACGTTAGGTTCCATCCGGCGCGCGCGGCCCAGGGATTGGCATCGTTCATCCACGCTACCCGGAGCTCCTCCTTGTCGGAGTGATTCTTGACGACATAGGAATTCAGCCAATCCGCGACGTGAGCAAAGTTGGTGGAGCGCACCAGGCGATCCATCTCGTCGCGAGAAAGTTTCTTGGTCTCGAGCAGGAGTAGCGCCAGGAGCTGGGCATCGATGTTTCCCGAGTCCCAAAGCGCAAGGGCCAGCTGGATGGTTGGTCTTGATCTTCGCGGCCAATTTCCGGATTGTCACCGAGCTCGACGCCGAACTGATTGTCGCCGGCGCCGCTCTTTTTATTATGTGCGCGGCGCTTCTCGTTGCCGAGAGATTTCAGCTGCGCGAGGGTTTCCTCGAGAGTTGTGGCCATTTGTGTGGTGTTCACGAAATCGCGGAGCTACTCCGCCTTCAGGCGCCGCTGCATGTCCGCGTAGGCCGCAACGATGAGATCCGTCAGCGCCGCGGCATCGACCTCGCGATCGGGCCCGAGCTTCCACATGGCGCATGAGCTTGCCGGCGCCTTCCAACAGATGCTTGGGATCGTCGATCTCGGCGCCGCGGAAGAACCCAACATTGACGTGTGTCGTGAACGCATTGACATAGGCGAATGCCGCCTCACCCACACGCGGTCGGATGGCCGTCATGCAACAATTCGCGAATGTCGCCGCCGCAGGGCTGCGCTGACCTCGAACCAGCGCCGCGCGATCGCCCCCAGCTCACCCGGATGCCCGCGCATCCAGGCCTCGACCGCCGGATCTCGGCGGAGCGAGTTGGGGAACAGAAAGAGTCGGCTCTTGGCGATCATTTCTGTTCGACCGCAGACTTGATGTCGTCGAGGTCTTTCATGAGGGCCTTTTTCGCCACGCCCTTGAATAGAAACATCATTGGGATCGACATGACCTTTGCAACAATGCTTTGGGGCTGGGAATCATGAATACTCGTCAACGTGATGCCGCCGCTCCCTCCGAGAGCCTCATCGTGGATAAGAATACAAATCCATCGCTCTCCGCTCTGGTTTTGTAGTATTCGTTCTCGGCCGCCTCGGTGATCCACTTGTCCGCGGAAGCCGGTTTGCCGAAGAGCACTCGGGTCTCACGCCACTTTAGCCCCACGAGCCCGCTCGCCGGTTTCTCGAGAACCTCGATGCTCTCGATTCCGCTGATGATCTCCGAGGCGCCCGCAATGTTGGTCATTGCGGCCCAGATCGCCGCCTTGGATCCGTTGATGGTTACTTTCGTTTCAACGAGCATGGTGTTCTGTGAGGTTCGGGAAACTGCTTCGCATCGGGGGCCATGGAAAAGTGGGATGCCTCGGGGTCGCGAGAGTGTCCCCGCGCTGTAAAACGGCGTCAAGCTCCTCGGAGGTCGAGCCGCCGCGGCTCTCGGGCGGCACGTGGTGGTCGCGGGATGCGGCGCCGGCCTGTAGGCTCTTCTCGAATCATGGAACCTGCGACTCGACGGACCGTCGTTTTGTTGGTGTTCGCGGCGGGGCGCGATCGGGGGCGCGCACGCGCAATCGGAGCCGATGCCGCGGCCAAGATCTACAGGCGCTCTGCGAGGAGTACGACAAGCCCACGAATGGTGGAAAGCCTCTCGCGAGACGCCCCGCAAGACGATGCGGAGCGCTTGAAGTTCATTGGGATTGGGTACCGGCAGCGGCACGAGGTGGAGCGGAAGCTGCTGGAGTTCGCCAAGGCCAATCCCAACGATCGCAACGCGCTCGACGCCCTCACGAAGGCGCTCTGGATGGTGAACAACGACGCCGTGGCCCATCGAAATGGTGGGGAGGAGCCGGCGCGTGCCGGCGCGCTCGCGCAGATCCAGCGCGATCACATCAAGAGCCTCCAAGCTCGGTCCGCTCTGCCAGCGCGTGTCGTATGGGTTGTGCCAAGAATACGAGCCGTTCCTGCGCGCGGTGCTCGAGAAGAATCCGGAGCGGAGCTGGTGCAGGGGATGGCGTGCCTTTCGCTCGCGCACTTCCTGCAGTTCCGCGCGCAGCGGGTCGAGCTGTGCCGCGAGAGCGAGGCGACCGCGAAGGAGTTCCGCGGACTTATATGGGAAGCGAGTATTTGGGGGATTTGCTCGCGCGCGACGCGTCGAAATCGATGGCCGAGGTCGAGAGGCTTCGGAGCGCGCGGCGCGCGACTACGCCGACGTGGCCGACGCGCACGGCACGAAGGTCGGCGATGCATGCCGCGGTCCGAGCTCTTCAACATCCGTAATCTTGCCATCGGACGCCAGGCGCCCGACATCGAAGGCGAAGATCAAGACGGCCGCCGCTTCAAGCTCAGCGACTACCGCGGAAAGGTGGTATTCCTCGATTTCCGGAGCTTCGTCTGACTCTCACCTGACGCGGCCAGTGGCCGCACGAGCGGTCGCTCTCGTGAAGAAGCTCGAGGGAAGCCGTTCGCGCTCCTGAGGGTCCACGTCGGCGGGCTGAACGTTTCCCAACTAAAAGCGTTCATGACCAAGGAAGAGCTCACCTGGCGATCCTTCGTCGACCTAGGCCAAGCCGGCGCCGGCCCGATCGCCAAGCAATGGAATCTCGCCGCCACGCCGTCGTTCTACCTCCTCGACCACAAAGGCATCATTCGCCACAAGTGGACGGGGCCGCCGGGGAGGAGAGGCGCTCGAAGCGGACGCTGGGCGAAGTGGATCCGGGAGGCCGAGGGGGCGGCCTCGCGGCCGGGAAGTGACGAGGTGATCGGGTTGCTATCTCCGGGCGACGGCCGAGCACTGGACGCTGCGCGCTGCGAAGTCACTGACCTTTTCTGATGTCGCCAGGCTTCCAACTCTTCGTCGAGGGCGGCTTCGGTCGGGCCGTAGAGGCCGGAGGGATGGCGAAGTATCCCTTGCCCGGCACGGTCGCGAGCCAGTTGCCAGCTTTACCTCGCGGGGCTTTGGGGCCGAGGTAAGGGTCCGTGCGGCCGTCGGCATTCTGCGCCGGCTTGTCGCGCGAGCCGAGCGACGGGAAGGGTTGCCCGTTGGCGAGTCCCGAAGCGTTCTCGGCATCGTAGAGCGTCAGCGACCAGAAGATCGGCGGCGGGAACTGTTCGGCGGCAGGTTGAGCTTGTAGCTCGAGCCGCCCGAGAGCGGCGTGCCGGTGCTATCGGTAAAGGCGATTGCGTATTTGGCGCCCTTTCCCGGAATCTGAGAAAGCATGCCCGGGCTGACCGAGTAATAGTCGGTGAACATCCAGATCCGACGGTCGAGAGCGCCAGAAAGCCGCCCGACGGTGTTTACCCACGACAGATTCAGAGCACCGATGGTTTCTGCCGGCGTCCCGTCGGGCATGGGATTGAGCCACTGACGGTCCGCGGTAGACTTTCAGCGGAGAGGCCGCATCGACCACTGCCTGAAAGCCGATGACGCGGCTCATCTTGTAGGCGGTCTTCGCGGCCCGATCGAGGATCGTCGCGCGCAGTGCGCATCGGGCGTTGAATGGCTTGCCCTTGACGATGCCGATCGCCGCGAGCATACCTGAGCCAATCGGGACCGGCGAGATTGTCGCCTCTCACTGTCCACGAGCCGCTTGAGCTGATCGAACACGCTGCCATCGCTGATGGGCAGCATGTTGAACGACACCAGGCGTCAGGGAACTTCCACCTTGGCGCCGGACCTCGCCGTTCAGCGGATAGATCTTCGTCCTTTCAAGATGCCCGCGGCCGCTTCAGATTCTTGGGATCCTACCCTCCTGAAAATACAACCGGAATCTGCCTATTGTGGGGACTTTTGTGGGGATGCTATTTCAGGTTCCTGAGCACTCAAAAGCAAAATGGATACCCAAACGATGCCGGCTTAAGATTTATCAGATCAATCCTCGAAACTCGCGCTCTCTGGGCGGGCTCCGTTATTCGTTGTCCATAAGCCGTTGCTCACGATCAAACAGCGCTTTCGACGATCGATCCGTGGCCGACCCGCTGGTCGCCTGCTCTCTACAGGTGCTTTAAGGCGGGTGCTTTGCCGTTTCTCAGTGGCAACGATGTGTGGCGGCAGGGGAAACGCGTTGCCAGAGACTGAAAGTCACTTCTTGGATTCAACTTGCCCCGTGCTGAAATCTGAAATCATTCCAAACAAGGAATACGCAGCCCGCGAGACTATACTGGCAAAGCCGACCTTCTTGCGAAGAGCAGTCATTCGTGGGTCGCGGCTAATGAGAGCCAATTCCCACAGGAGGCCTTTGCCGACGCTAGAGAAACAAACGCCAAAGCAGACAGAGCAATACGTAACTGAACGAAGCAGCAC